>Ga0209308_10001515_pt1 | contig 21470 bp, 24 predicted proteins | sample COGITO_mtgs_1204_3_FD_184806 | JGI IMG/M metagenome (GOLD analysis project Ga0209308, IMG submission 184806) | Pelagic marine microbial communities from North Sea - COGITO_mtgs_120405 (SPAdes) (version 2) | ecosystem: Environmental > Aquatic > Marine > Epipelagic ...
CCATCTCCATCGGCCTTGTTTCGCATCTGATGTCTGTGCCCGACTTCGCGACCACGATTGGTTTGATGATCGGTCTTGGTGTCGGCATTGACTACGCGCTGTTTATCGTCACCCGATATCGCGAGGCTCTACGTGAGGGCTTCGATCCCGAGAGTGCAACCATCGTCGCACTCGATACCGCTGGCCGGTCGGTGATCTTGGCGGGTGCAACGGTTGTGGTCTCGTTACTCGGCCTATTGCTCATTGGGCTGGCGTTCATCACTGGACTCGGCGTCGGCGCTGCACTCACGGTTTCCATCGTGGTGATGTCATCGGTGACCTTGTTGCCAGCGATGCTGGGCATCGTCCAGGAACGGGTCAACATCACCCGCCGTGCCGGCATGGCTGGGGCCGTTCTTATCGCCCTCGGCCTGCTGTTCCTCGGCCTTGGTCTCGGTCCAGTGCCATTGGCCATGGCCGCAGGTCTTACGGTCATCATTCTGCTTGCGGCGTACCTGCCATTTGTCCGGGTCGGGGCACTACGTACTGAACTCCCTCCTCGCAAGGAAGTCCCGCCTCGCGAAACCATCTGGTATCGCTGGAGCCGCACGATCCAGGCCCGGCCATGGCTGTACGCCATCGGCGCAACCACGCTACTTGTGGTGCTCTCGCTACCGCTCTTCAGTCTGCGGCTCGGCTTCTCGGACGAAGGCAACTACCAGGAAGAAACGACCACTCGCCATGCATATGACCTGATCAGCGAAGGGTTCGGCGCCGGTGCCAACGGACCGTTACTTGTGGTGACCGAGTTGAACAGCCCGGCTGACCTCCAGGTTATGAAGGTCCTTTCTACGACGCTTAATGAGACCGAGGGCATCGCTTTCGCCTCTCCCCCGTTCCCGAATGACCCAGACAACCCCCAAGCCGCGCTCATTCAGATCCAGCCGACCACATCGCCGCAAGACGAAGCCACCGAGAACCTGGTGTTCGAACTGCGGGACACTGTCGTTCCGAGCGTTGCCGGCGCCGCAGGTCTCGATGCAAAGGTGGCCGGAGCTACAGCCGCCAACATCGATTTCACCGACTTTCTCGGTGGACGCATCCTGCTGTTCTTCGGTGTGGTGCTGACACTCAGCTTCCTACTGCTCATGGTCGTGTTCCGCTCAATCTTGGTGCCGCTCAAGGCGGTCATCATGAACATGCTGTCGATTGGCGCCGCCTACGGCATTGTGGTCGCGGTCTTCCAATGGGGCTGGTTCGGCAGTGTCTTCGGCATCGAAGCAGCACCGATCGAACCGTTCATACCGATGATGATGTTTGCCATCTTGTTCGGGTTATCGATGGACTACGAAGTGTTCATCCTGTCTCGGATGAAAGAGGAATACGAACGCACTGGGGACGCCGAGAACTCTGTAGCCGATGGTCTGGCCAAGACTGCCCGAGTAATCACTGCAGCTGCAGCGATCATGGCCGTGGTCTTTGGCAGTTTCGTGTTCGAGGGCGACCGCATCATCAAGCTGTTCGGTCTGGGTCTGGCCTCGGCGGTGTTGATCGACGCTTCGATCGTGCGCATGTTGCTCGTGCCGTCAACCATGCAACTGCTGGGCGATAAGAACTGGTGGCTGCCGGGTTGGTTGGACCGAATCTTGCCCAACTTGAACATCGAAGGCGGCCATCATGAGCCACCAACACGCGACACCGGAACGCCCGCCGAGCCAGTCGACGTGAAATAACCGTCCACGTCGAGGACTCTCTCGTTAAAAGGGGTTGCTCCCGGCCCCGCTACCGCTACGCTTTGGCTCTCGATTGAGGGGCTTTAGCTCAGTTGGTAGAGCGCTTCCATGGCATGGAAGAGGTCAGGAGTTCAATTCTCCTAAGCTCCACGCGTAACTATGCGGTTCTTGCTCCGGCAGGGACCGCATTCTGCGTTTTTGAGCACGCAGGTGAGCCATTAGGTGAGCCATTTGCACTCGATGGCTCACCCAAGATGCTCCGGGCGAGTCATTTCGCCAGCTTGCAGCGTTGGCACTAGGAACCGAACATTTCACCCATCGGCGCGGCCGCTGCGGACACCGTCGAGGTCACAGGGTGTCGATACACCGTTTGCACCATGCGGGTGCCGGAATGGCCCAGGACATCCGCAATCTGTTCAAGTGGAACACCGGCCGCCGACAGCAGTGACGCAGCACTGTGGCGCAGCTCATAGGTCACCAACTTGCCGATACCAGCGTTATCGCATAAGCGCCCGAGCGACCGACGCAGATTTCCTTTATCGATCGGCTTGCCGTTCTGTGTAGCAAAGACAAGATCCATATCGCCCCACGTCTTCGATGCCATCCGGATACGACGTTGATCGGCTTGATGCTGGTGCAGCACCTCAGTGACTCGCTGCGGCATGTTAAGGCTTCGTCGAGACTTCTGCGTTTTTAGCCCGCCGAGCCGGAAGCTTCGAGTGCGCCGCCCGTCATCGGCGGTGATGTATTCATCGATAAGCGCTCGCCGAACATGAAGCACTTCAGCGTCGAAGTCGACGTCGGCCCAGGTGAACCCCAACAGCTCCCCCGGGCGAAGGCCAAGCATCAGTCCGGTAACGATTAGCGCCTCGATCGGGTCGCCGTGAGCGGCATCGAGCAGAGCTACGGCTTGGTCTTCGGTGAGCGATCGGCGGGTCGACGTCCGTGCTGGTGGTATCTCTGCGAATTGAGCGACGTTCGTTATCACGTAGCGACGTCGCTCTGCCTGCGTCAGTACCAGGTTCAGGGTGCTGCGTAGCTTCACCAATGTCCCTTTTGCCATGCCAGCCTCGGCTTTGACCCGCAGAAGGTCCTCGATGTCCTCTGTTGTCAGCTCGTCCAGGCGCAGATGCCCGAGAGCTGGTTTTAGGTGCTTGCGTACGAGCAGTTGGTGGTTGTCGATCGTGTTTGTCGACCGCTGCTTCTGCCCCGCTGGCAGGATGTCGTTCACCCACTTGTCGAGCCAGTCTGAGAGCTTGGTCTGCCCTCCGGCAATGTTTAGGCCGGAATCGCGCTTGGCGGTCTCTTCCTTGAGCCGTTGCTCCACATCTCGGCGCGTCGAACCTGTAAGCCTGCGCCTACGTCGCTTGCCGTTCTCGTCTCGTCCAAGTTCGACTACGGCGACCCAGCGGTCTCGACCCTCTTCGTAGTAGATCGAGCCCGCGCTACGCGGGCGACTCATTGCTCTTCAGGGTCAGGTGTGTGGCCAACAGAAACCGAGAGCGCGTCGATCAGGTACTGCTTCAGTGTCTTGCCCTCGATCGCAGCTCTGGCCTTCACCTCGCGGTGAAGATCATCTGGGATCTCGTAATGTATGCGGGCCACGGTCTGCACTGTATTCACCTTCCAGGTAAGTGCCGGGTTTACTTAGTTTACTTAGTTTGCTTAGCGGTAACGCTAATAGCTCGGAAATCAAGATGTTCAAGGCAGTAGGAGTTCGGATGCCGCCGAAGCCAGGACGGTCCTACGCCCAAGAGCGATGGACCACAGCAATCGCGACTAGGTCGACCTATCCGGAAACAACGGAACAACTGGAACAAGCAGAACATCACCCATCGGTTCTGCTTGCGGTTTGTGGCGTTATGAGCCTTCGGCCGGGAGATAACGCTGCCAAGCATCATGAAAGACACGGCGCGTGTAGCCCTGCAACGTTGCGTCGCTCTCGCTCAGCCTGATCTTGCGCGGCCGAACGTCGAAGGGCCTCAACTGCTGGGCGAGCCGACGAGCGTCGAGTGGTCGCCCCTGTAGATCACCCCACGGCGCTTCTTCGATTGCATTTAGCGATGCGACGAGCTGAGCGGACGGGAATCGCTCGGCATTGCTGGCGGCGAATACTTGTCGGCAATCTGCAAGCAACCGCACACCTAGGCTCTGGTTTCCCTCTGACCCCGTGCCCGTCATTACGCCAGCAGCCGCTCGAATCCATCCTGACCAGTCATCCCCTGCCAAATCCGCTATCGCAAAGAGTGGTTCCCATACATCGGCCGGACGATCTGCGAGTGGACTCATCTCCGGGTAGTTGCCGTCAAGCGCCGGAACAGCAGCGGCCGCCCACGCCTCACAGCGTTCCTTGATGACGTCGGCTTCCACCTTTGCCGCTCGATGGCGAAATGGTTCAACTCGATCCGCTGGGTTCCGCCGCTTCATCCGAATCAAGATCGAGCGGTCAGTAACGGTGTCCGGAAGATCACCAATTCCAGCAAGCGCCGTCGCGCAAAACACGCGGAACTCGGTCTCGCGTATGTTCCCGCCGTCGCCCGTACAGCGAGACACAGTCGCTCCGCGCCGATGACCTGAGTTCAACATTCCCCTCAGCTCCTCGAATGTCTCCGTCGCTCGGCCAAAGATCGTGTCGACCTCATCTAGGAGCACCGTCGGTTGCTTCTTGTCGATCATGCGGAACAGAGATGGCGCTGACATCGACGACCTCATCGCAGACCTTGGGACGACAAGATCAAGCACTTCGAGAGCACGGGTCTTACCCGATTGCTTCTCGGCTGACATCAGCGCAAGTCGCGGTGTCGAATCGAAGGCCTCGATCGTATGAGCATGAAGAACCCATGCTGCCACGACAGCACCGTGATGCGATTCCGGCCACGCCACGAACGTCTCAATCAGAGTGCGCAAATCTGACAACAACTGCTCGGTTTCTTCAGGCAGAGTCACGGCGCTTCTCCTGTCGCCGGAGTGCACCAAGAGTTGGTCGCCGCTCAAGCTGGTTCAGCCAGCTCTCGATCAAAGCAGCGCACTTGCGCAACTCGGAAATTAGTGAGCGAACCATCACTGGGTTCGCACGACCTTCTGCCTCCCCATCGAGCAGCAGTCGATGCACCTCGCCGAGCCGCTCGATGGGCCTTGAAATGCGCCGGTTGATCACAGCCGCCCCTTTCCTTCGGCAAGCGCTTCTTCGACTAAAAGCTGTTCGTAGTCTTCCAGGCTGGCCGTGGGGAAGAGAACACGGCGGCCGATCCGTACCGGCAGAATCCGTCCGTTTGCGACTTCTTCGAACAAGAGCGTCTTGCCAATCCCAAGCCACTCGGCGGCTCCACTGTATGAATGCATCATCTTTGTCTCATCTCCTTAGACGGTGTGTACGTGCTTAGGAGAACATGCATGAACCCAGGCGGTACAGTGCTTTAGCGTGACGACACGTGACGCTCCGTTACTAACGCAGTTGCAGGTTGGTGGCCTCGGGACCGCTCAAGGCATGATCGGCAGATGGGTAGCGGAGGCGAACTTCCGTGTACCCGACCTCATACGCGTTAATGACGCCCTCATATGGAGAGGTCCGGGTACAACTCGTGAAGGATCAACGGCGGGCATGCTCGACGAGTTGATCAAGTTGCGAAATGCACCAGATGCTCGGATCGAGCGGTTCGCCAGGCAATGGGGGCCGCTGGCATTCAAGCGCCGCTCCGAGCCGAACGGGGATTATCGCGACGATGGTGAAGGGCCAGATCCCAGGCCTCGCGTCGGCAACGATTACACCAGCGAACCATGGTTTAGGGAAGTTGCCAGTCAAGCCGTCGAGTCGGGTCACCTGACGGACAACGATCTTGACTTTGTTCTCGAATCAACCGAGGAATGGCGACTGTGTTCGCGAATCGTTGGAGACATTCTTCAGCTCGCCATTCAATTGATGTCCATGAGACCGGAGGCACATCGAAGGATCGAAGATCTCCTAGCGCTGCATGACTATTCCGACGATCGCGACTTGATCGACGCTGACGTTCCGTGGGGCTGGTTCGGCTACCCACGGGATGAATGGAGAGTCCCCGGCGTGTACCTATACGGCAACCGTGTGAACTCTGGATACGAGTTGGACTTTTCAGCGCCAAGGTCGGATTGGGACATGACAACTCGTCGCCTGCTCGACCACGAAGTAGATTCCAAGGTACTGATCGAGAGCTTCACAGTCGGAGCGCTTCAGTACGGCGGGAGTTTCGACACTGACATCGACTGGGGTTCGCACGATGGGCTCCCGAGGTTGAAGATGAAGCCGAGAGGCGTTCTGCATCTCATTGCGCTCCAGGTGTTGCTAGCAATCGAACGGGGTTACGGGCTTGCCTTCTGTGATTACTGCGACGCTGAAATCGACAGCGACCGACAGCCGCGCCACGACCGAAATAAAACCTGCGGCTCCCTGGCCTGCAAGCGCGCCAACGACGCGAACCGAGCAAAGCGATACCGGCAGCGAAAGAGGGGCGATGTGTAGCGTGTTGATCGACAGTTGCAACAGTTGTCGAGTCGCTGATGTGCCGTGTCGATGTCGGCCACTTCCCCGTGGTCCCTCCAAGACCGCAGGTGAGTCGAACCGCTGTCCTGTCGACACTCTGGCTACGACGTTCGCCCAAACCAGACGTTCTTGCCGATTACGGCGAGGTTGGCCTTGTGGGTCTCGAAGCCAGGCATGAGCTTGCCGAGCAAAGCCCAATACTCCGGCGTGTGGTTGGCTTCACGAAGGTGTGCGAGTTCGTGGGCCAGGACGTAGTCGATAAGACTGGGCGATAACTGCAAGGTCGCCCAGTGAATGTTGACCCGCTGTGGCCCTTCGGTCGGCCGCGCTGAGCCCCATCGGTAGCCGAGGTCCTTCACTTCGACAACAACGTCATCGACACCCAATCGGGCCGCCCACGGCCGTACCCGTTTGGCAAGCCATTGTCGACCTGTGAACGTGTACCACGATCTCATTGCTGCCGTGCCTTCAGATGCTGCCAGCACCGGCATGACGAATCGGCCGCGGTCAAGACGCACCTGGCTTACTGCATAGTCGAGTCGCAGCCGGTAACTGCGGCCGAGGTAGGCGAAGCCTTCGCCGTCGACGAACTGCTTCACCACAGGCGCTCCGACCAGTGCGTCCTTCTCCGCGAGCTTGCGATAGATCCAGGCCCGCTTCGTGTTCACGAACTGCTCGATGCCTTCGATGGTCGCCGACTCAGGTGCCTTGACGATGAGGCTGGCGTCGCGGTCAACAACAAGTTCAAGTGTCGTCCGCTCGGCGCTGGTCGCGACCGTCAACGAAAGATCATCGACCTGAAGCAGCGACGGTGGTGTCACGACAAGCGAGCCTGGTTGTGCTTCGCCAACGCAACAAGCTCAACGGCAAGCTCGTCGAGATCGTCGTACGCGAACAGGTTGCTCGCCGCTATGGCTGGTGAGCCTCCCGGATCAGAGTTGCAATAACATCGGAGCGTTCTTCGAGATCGGCAGGATAGAGCACAAGTCGGTATTGACGGTAGCGCTGGGAATAGGCGATTTGGTTGAACCCTGCTTCGTCAATCAACTCATCGATCTCGGGTTTCTTTGGAATGCGGATCTCGAAGACACACCGGATCGGGGTAGTTGATCGTGGCTTGAAAGCGATGTAGTTATCAGCGCGGCCGCCTCGGGCCAGGCCTATGTAGTTTCGGTTGTAGTTGAGGGTGACATCGGGATCGACCTCGTTCACGAGCGTCATTAGTCCATCGACAATCGGAAGCGATCCGACACCCGTCTTCTTTTCCCAATACAAACGATCGACTGGGAAACTGCCCTCATCTTCCTCTTCGGTGCCGAGAGATAAAACATCGAGCACCTTGGTGAACGACAACGTGAAATGATCACCGACTTCAAGCATCCGGGCCTGGATCGCGATGATCGGGATAGCGGAATTGAATAGGCTGATAACGTTGAAGAAGCGTGAGGTGATGTCCTCGGCGATGAGAACTGCGACATGCTCGTACTGCGGGTACTTGCGTCTTTCGGTATCCCAATACTCGATGCATCGAATGATATGTGATGGGTCGGTTGGCCCGAGCTGGATCTCGACCTCGTAGCGGCTATTCGCCTCGGGATCGAATAGCAATAGATCAAGTCGGCCACCCCCAGTTTGGACGCGCTCTGAATCCTTTACATCGAGGTCTCCAAGCCCGAGTAAGGCCGGGTCGGCGATCAGTCGATCCTGCAACCACCGTTCGCTGATCTCTCGATCGTTTTTCATCGAGATAGCCGTGCTGGCCAAATACTGACCGTCTTTCAGGTGAATGCCTCCGGGGAGTGTTCAAGTTCAGGATCTTGGCGGAACCACACCCGAGGCCAGTAGTCGAAGATCTCATCAGTAGTCATGGGTTCGTCGGGCGTGCGGCTCATTGGCTTGGCCACCGCTGTGAGATGTACTTCTGCTTCTGATCGTCGTCGATGAATTTGTGGGTGCCGTTGTTGATGCGGGTGTAGAAGTTCTCGGCCTTGACGTGTTGGCCTTTTTTGATTTCGGTGACTTTGGCGTCGACAGGGAAACCACACGGTTTGATATGGACACGGCAGATGTCGTTGCCGTCAACGGTGTGCATCTGGGTGGTCACATAGCTTGCTTGTCGGTGGAGTACGCAGTCGGCCGGTTCGCCAAAGAGTCCTGAGGCCGAATCGCTGACGCTGGTTCGAAGAACTCCAGGGATGCCGCCGGCAACGCTGCCAGGCACAAGCACCAAGCTTCTGAAGGCCTCGAAAGGTTCGCGTATCGCCGGATCAGAAAACGCTACGTCACCAGCCATCCAGCGCTCGTATATATCAGGCCCAGACATGCGTAGAACCATGTCCTCTATCCAGTCCGTAGCGGCCCAACCGGTCGCCCCCTGCGCTTCGAGCCCAAAGCACCATGGTGTTGCACCTTGCTCGCGCATTTCGACCACCATTTCTTCGAGTTCGCTGAGGGTGGCAGGAACCTCGAGACTGAGGCGGTCAAATTCTTCAGGTCGATACCAGACCAGGCTTTTCAGACTCAAGCGACTCGTTGCCCAGCATTGTGGAATTTCTGCCAAGCATCTGATCGCGTTGGGCGAGCATCACTTTGCGAGGACCCGCACAGGCAAGGTCGATCGCAAACAACTGGTTGCTGGCTATGAGCAAGGGACCTGGTCGACGGTGTCAAACACGTTGGCCGAACCAGCGTCGACACCCGTCGAGAGCCATTCCTCGCTCGCGCGTATTTCCAACCGCTGGTGCCAGGTGCTGGGTCTTGAGGCCGATTCTCGGTCGTCTGCTGGCTTCTTTGATCTGGGCGGCGATTCTTTGAAGTTCGCGGAGATGATCGTGACAATCGAGGACGAGTTCGGTGTTCAGATCCCGATCCAGCGGTTTTTTCGAGAATCCGGTGCTGTCGAATCTGGTTGCGCTGGTGGATGAGGCCAGGGCCAACGATGCCGAGTCACTGGGTCCTGGGTCAGGTGTGGTTTCGGTGCGTCAGTTGATGCGTCGTTCGGAGACGATGCTCGTGACGTGGAACGGCGACCGACTCTCTGACGCGAGCCTCATGGTTGGTGCGAACACGACCGGCACACGAATACCGGTCATTTGGGTATGCCAGTCGAACCACGAGTTCCGGACCCTCGCTGAAGCGCTCGGCCCCGATCAGCCGCTCTATGGTCTGAGGTCGCTCGACAAGCTGGTGGAGATCGATGAACTCACATCGGAGATCCTCGACACGGTGAGCTACCGATACCTAGCCGAGATCTTGAGCTTGCACCTCGACGAGCCACTTGTCATCGGCGGAAACTGTTCGGGCGCCATCATTGCGCTCGCGGTGGCCCGCAAGGCTCGACAGTTCGGCTCGGAACCTCATCCGCTGGTGCTGCTCAACTGGATGTTCTCCTTCGGCCGATACGACGGCCCGGTCGTGTTGCTGCAAGGAATGGACGACTCTGCAACGTTCGCTCTCAAGGATTGGACTGATCGGCCGATCGACTGGCGCTGACTTCCCAGCAGCTGGCCCTCAGGCGATCCCCGGAGGCCACGGAAAATACTTCGGTGGAGAGAGCCTGAAAGCCTTTGCTGCGAAACTTCGTGAACACACCAGTGCGCCTTCCGACACAGCCGAGAAGTCAGCGCCGAACTCCGACCTGCGACACGACTCACAAAGCCTCCCTCAGACAACGCTGTCGCTGGCCCGTCGACTCGTCAGCTCCATCAAGAGGCATCGCCGGCTTCGCTGAGCCGACACGGTTGGAGATCCTGTCAGATGCTGAGCCATCCATCGGGATCGTGGGCGATTGGGTCGCGGCCGAGCTTGTCGATGAATTGACTCGTAAACCATTGAGCCGGTTGGACCGTAAGTCCCTCACTCTTGTCGTCGAGCCATGCGCCCCACCAGGCGAACGTCGAGTTGCAGATCACATGATGCGTGCAACGGCTAATGAGGTACATGTCAGCCAGGGCTGAGCCCCCGACGACATAGTCCGTTGGTCGATCAAAGTAGAGGTTGTCCTTGCACCAGTCGATGTCGTCGCTGAAGACGAGGACGTTGGCGGCTGGTGGCAGCAGATCCAGCGCCCGCTGGTAATAGTCCAGCTCGAGGTCGTAGCGGCGCAGCGTTCTCTGTCGCAAGTAGTCCCCGCGTCTGATGCTTACGCTCACAGTCTCGCCATCGAACAGAGATGCGAACCTGGCATCGAGAGCAGCAGCGGTGCGGTGCTGAGGCCGGAAAACCTGAAGGAGCTGGTTTCGGGCATCGTCGAAATACCCGCAGTGTCCGAAGAGTCCGTCCAGAACGATGTCGTTCTCGTCTTGAGGTGGGCCGATCGGAGCGAACTCGTGGAGCTCGAAACGGTCTCGCCGGGTCGACGCGTTGATGGCAGTTCGTTTCCACGATCGCGGGATCTCGCGGAAGAGCGGCATCACCGAGTTGCGTCCTGCAAACTGCGTATTGGCAGCTGAAGTGAGCTGACGAGCGGAGATCGTGATGTCGAGGTTGTGTCGCCACCCATAGGCGAGAGTCGTAGCAACAGTGAACATCTGGTTTGCCAGCCCGCCCCTGAATCTGCAACCCACGCGGGGTCGGCGCCCCCTCATGTGGGAAAGGCATCGCTGATTGCCTGGGGAATTGGTTCCATCCTGAACTGCAGTTCGAGGTTGGACCACCACCGATCGAATTCGTCGTCAACGACTCGATTGTGCCAACCGAGGTTGGTTTGCTTGGTTTGCTGGTCATAGTCCGCGTAGGTGACGATGCGGCGTTTCTTCTCTCGGGCCCAACGCTTGTCGATGGTGTGCAGATGGATGAGCAGCAGGTCATCGTCACGTGGCTGTTCTGGCTCGGCATGGTGGAACCCGTGTGAGTACTTCAGCGGGACGGTAGTAATCAGCGTCTTGTCAAAAGTCGGCCGGCGAAACCATGTACTGCGCTGTGGTAACAGTGTTCGGTCGACGACGACCGGGGGTTCGTCGGGTTGCTCGATGACCTGCCACCCCACGGCGCGAATAGCGTCGTGCTTGAGGCGAGAAACCACGGCCGAAAGGCCGTCAGGATGCCAGAGAAGTTCGTCGGATTCGGCGAAGACCACAACATCGTGGTCGTTGAGCAATTCCCGCTGTTCGGCTTCGATACGTTCCGTATACCATTCGAAGTCGTCGTATGCGGGATGATTAACTGGCTTGACTTGGAAGTTGTGCACCTGGGCTGCATGCTTGATGCTGTCGTCGCTGGTCAGGTGGTCGAGCACGACTAAATCGGCCTGGGGTAATACGGTCTGGTAATGGCGAAGCCAGATATCGAGGAAGTTTGACTCGTCGCGAACCATCGTGAACGCTGCGACCCGAGGGTTTGTCATCGCCACAATATAGTTGGCCCCCGATCGAGCAAGCGGCGGATCTGACCCAGGGCGGGCGTTTCTTCCTCGATTACCAGTGGACCTCAGGAGAATTGGCCTCCTCATCGGTTCCAGGCCATTGCATCATCACACTATTCGCCGGCGTGCGTGGGCGTCCGCGCGGGAAGCCCCAAGGGGTCTGCCTCCTGTGAGGACGACTGTCGCGAACAATGATGAGCGATGGTTTTGTCTGGGGCTGAATCCGCATCGTCATGGCCTTGAAGCCGCGCTGGCGCGCCCGCTAGCGCACTCACTTCGTTGCCATTGCCGACATCCCACGACAATGGAGCGCTCATCACTTTCGCCGTCGTGACCTCGACCTCGACAAGTGGCTCGTTCGGGAACGTTCCCGCAACGCCAGCGCCTGAGGTTCGGTGCACATCCGTCTGGCTGATGCGCAACGGCACCTGAGCTAGAGTCTCCTTGGGCTCGCACGGCTTGTTTGATAGCGGCCTGATGCTGCAAGGAACAACTGACCAGGGTTAAGAGGAGGGAGCAGTTGTGGCCATAGACGGCGTCTACTCGCCGAGGGAGCTTCGAACTGTATTGCGACACCCTCGCGACCTTTTCGAAGTGGGTCGACAGTGCGTTGATGCCGCATGGCTTGGCCCGCTGGGCCGCAGACGGCGGGACACCAGCGTTGTCGCAGCTGAGATTGCTCGTCAAGGTGTTTCCATAGTCCCTGGTGCGGTCTCGGACGACCTGATTTCGCAGGCGCGATCTGACCTCGACGAATTCGCCAGACAACTACCGACATTGACCGGGAAGCAGCGACTCCGATCGCGGTCTACAGGCGGGTCCATCGAGTACGAGGTGCATCAGCGCCAATCCGATCAACGGATTCTCCGATCGCACGACCCGCTGGCAGTAATCCCGAGCTATTTGCGGTTCCTGCTACTGCCTGAGCTGTGTTCTGTCGCCGCCAGTTATCTCGGCCCTCGGTGGGGCTACCAGGCAATGATCGCGACGCGCACACTCGCAGGGTCCATCGACGATCGCAGTGGCTTCTCGGGATGGCACCATGATGCACGCGGCCGAAAGCTCAATGTGTTTTTGCTTCTGACCGATGTCGAGCCTGGCGGGACAACCACGGTGTTGTTGCGTCGGTCGCATCGCCTGCTGTTCGCCGAACGGCGACGCATGCGGAACTTCTTTCCAGAAGGCGAGGTCGCAATGGTCGTCGATGCGTATGGCTTTGATGAGTATGAAGTCGCAGCGCCTGCCGGCAGCTTGGTGTTCTTTGATGCACACGCGCTCCATCGAGGTCGAAGATCACCACATATGCGGGATGCATTTCAGGTAAATCTCATGACGCGACGGGAGCACTGGTGGCCCCACGAGATAACACGGTCTGGGTTCGAGACTCTTGAAGAGCCCGAACGCGACCATCTTCTTCGGCGCTCCAATCTCACCGTGATTGACTAGGAGCGCACGATCCTGATTGCAGGATTGCCCTACGGAATGCCTCCAGCGTTGGTCGCTCGTGCAGCGTCGTCCGGCATCAAGTCCGCGAAAGCAGGTCGCGCAACCGTTGCGTTGGCGGGGTGGTTGACCCATCGAAGAAGGTTGAAATACAAGTTGAACCGTAGGCGCTTCTGTCGATTCGTATCGGCGATGAAGTCGTCTACGTATGATGCCATCACGTCGACCACACTCTGAAAATGCGAGTCGTTCGGCTCCCATACATCGCTGACGCTGCCCGTGCGATACCGCTTGCGCATCGATGCCCGTTCGTCAAACACGAACTCGCCGAGTAAGGAGAGGCCAAAGAGCCAGGCTCGCTCCGAGTGAATGAGATCCTTCGTAGGGCGAACTTCCACGACACCATGAGTTCCGTGCTCGCGGCGGATCAATGACTTGAAGGCACCATTGAAAAGTCCTTGCCAAAGTAGCCCTGCGGAAAACATGTCCGGGGCGGACAATGGTCGGAGGGGAAAGTTCGGATCATCTCGTTCTGGGAGCCGGTTTCCTGAGTTGTCTTCGGCGCGTACATGTCCATGACTGAGCACAGCATCTGGCCGGCTGCGCAGCGTCTCGGCGAGGAACTCCGTCGCGGTTCCTTCGACGGTGTCGTCGTGCGGAATGATCCGGACAAACGGTGTTGTCGCAGCGTCGAGAAGCAGGTTCACATTGGCGACCCAGTTGCCTCCGCCGTCGTCGGTAATGACAACGACGAGCGGGTTGTCGCGGTAGCGCTGATCTAAGAGAAGTGCCGTGTCATCGAGCATGTGCTGATCCGAGACGTACACCGTTGCGCCGCGCTCAAGGTGTGCATCGATGTTCGCGCAGACGTTGGCAAAATACTGGCGTGATTCGTACAGCGGGATCAGGCATGAGACGTCTTCGAGTGACATGGCTAACGAAGCGCGTCGTGAAGCATCTCGGCCGCCTGTAGCCCGAAGCTTGGTGCGGTGCACAGTTTGCCCGTTTCTAGCGAAAGCCAGGTGCCATCGATGGTCGGGCCGATGTCAGTGCGTTGGTGGAGGCCGCTCAGCGGATCGTCGACATCGGTTGTACCCAGGGCCATGATGTAGCCCCCGCCGATGATTGCTTTTTCGTGAGCTTCGGGCAGGTCGAGGAGCTCGGGGAGATAGCGACCAAGGCCTGCGAACGATTCTCGACGAATCCGAGCGTCGTCTCGTTCGCTCACCACCGAGCGCAGGGGGTCGGCGCCACCGTCCGACGTTATTCCGATCGCACCTGAGGGGTACCAGGATAGGTAACTGCGGCCCGAGCTATACGGGACATAGTCTCCGTACGGGCCAAGCATCAGTGTCGCTGGCGGGGTGGTGAGTCGATCTGGTGTAGCGAATGACAGGGTTGCCTTCCAGCGCCATAACCATGGTTTGGTTGTTCTCTGTCCAACCTGGGTGTCGATATGTACCCGGTTCTGCCACAGGCAGTTGGCCACCGCCGGGGCAGGTATCCGGGCTTCATCCGCCGCACATTGCGTAATGATCATGAAGGCTTCCCTGTGACGTTCGACCGTTACGATCTCGTGCTCGCCGAGAAAGTCGATGTTCGGTTCGGCCAAGACGGCGGCGGCGTATATGTTCGCCACATAATTAGGGTCAATCGCAATCTCAGACGTTTGAAAGACAGCCTGGATCTCGTCGCTGAAGTGTGCCGAGGTCATCGCTCCGCGCATCGGCCGGGCACGTTCGAACGCTGGGTTGCTGTGAGGGCCAGCGTCTGTAAGCAAGTACTCATCAACACGGGCGAGGTGGGCATAGACCTGGTCGGAGGTCAGCTGGGAGTCGCGGGGGACTGCGTACACGAAACCCTGCGTCCGAGGGATGTTGTGGCTCGCGATCCCGGTAAGACGTTGGGTGATGTGCAGAAACTCCAAGGAACCGCGCATTACTCCCTTGTAGGTGTCGCCATCGGGATCGGCAGCGTAGATGTAGCCCAGGTGAAGCTTGCCTTCGTTGTGGCGACTCGCCCTGGAAACAGGAAAGGGGTTTCGGTCAATGAGCGCGACGCGGTAGCCGAGTTGAGTGAGCCGCAAGGCGGTCGAACAACCAGCGATGCCAGCGCCGAGTACCACAACGTCGTGTTTGCTCGACACCTCGGCACCCAGGGGTGATGCACCGGTGCGGCTCGTCAACGTCACGTTTGGGAATCTAACGGACGGGGACGCACTCGCATCATGAACCCCCTGGCGTGGACGACGGCACGAGCGAGTCCCTTCCGCCCTGAATTCTCGTCGATTCGATAGACCATGCCAGCCGACAGCAGGCTGTCGAGCAACTCGGGAGGGTTCCGTGCGATCTATGAGCCATCACCGAAATCGATGGGAGCGCCGTCTTGCCAAGAGCGCAGGCGCCGTGCTTGGTCATCCACGCCCAGAACGGATCGATGTTCGAACCCCAGACTGAGTGCCTTGCCGAGGAATTGTCCGATGCGAAGATTGTGCCGATCGAGGGCATTTTTCACTTTCCAATTGGCTCGGACAATGCATACGCCCAGCGAGTTCTGACTGCTCAAACGTTGGCCGAATAGCTCAAAATGATGAGGAGAGAGCACAACGATTGATGCTCTGGCGACTTTCAACCAGCGGCGTGTAAGCGTCGAGCCTCGATGCGGAGCTCGTCACGAAAGTCTGGGTGCGCTATTTCGATCAACATGCCGGCTCGTTCGCTAACGGTCCGACCTCGCAGATCGGCAATGCCGTATTCGGTGACCACAAAGTCGACGAAGGTACGAGGAACGCTCACCGGGGTTCCCGGCGGGAGGCCACCGACGATACGACTCACCCGCTCGCCAGTCGACGAAGGCATCGAACTCGACGGCAGCACGCTCACGCTCCTGCCACCAGGAGAGTAGGAGCCAGCAATCATGAAAACGGCCTGACCCCCAACGCCGGTGTAGGGCCGGCTGTCGAAACTCTCGGCCGCGACTTGGCCTGTGATATCGACGGCCATTGCATTGTTGATCGTGACAAAGTTCTCGATCTGGATCAGGCGTCGGAGGTCATCGGTGTAGCCAAAGTCGTAGAGCTCGTAGGTCGGGTTACCGTCGATCAATCGCATCTCGACTTCGTCAAGTGCAACAAGAGCGCTCGCGACTACTTTGCGCTTGTGGATCGTCTTGTACTTTCCAGTCACCACGCCTTGCTGCACCAACGTTGCAATCCCGCCGGTGAGCAGCTCAGCTTGGACGCCCAGGTCGTTCTTGAACCCCAGATACTGGCCGATCGAACCCGACACCATGCCGACGCCGAGTTGCAGCGTGTCGGCGTCGTTGACGAGCTCGGCTGCGACCAGGTTGCAGATGATGTCGGTGGTTTCGATCTCTTCGACACTCGGGCCCGCTGCCGATGCTGATCCGACGGTTGGCTCAGCCTCGACGAACAGATCGATCTGGTCGATGTGCACGAAGTTTTCGCCGCCGGTACGGATGAATTCGGGGTGGATCTCGGCAATGACCCGCTTTGCGTTCCGCACGAACGTGCCGGAGAACCAAACACCTGGACCAAAGCTGCAGAAGCCAAGCGCGTCTGGAGGCGAGACCGGTACGAGGTAGGTGTCGGGAGTACTACTCCAGCCAGCTGGTATCTCGTCCTCGCGCCATGCGCCGACGGGCAGATACCCCACCTCTCCGGCTATGCAGGCGGCCCTATTGGCGGGCGTTGCATAGGTATCGGTGAGGTGGAATGCGCTGGCCCACCGTGGGTCGGTCCACGGGAAGAAGGCAGCAAGGTGGTCCATACGGATTCCTTCGACCTCACCCCGCTCTGCGCGCTCGGCCAAACCTCGACAAAGAGTCATTGGCGAACAGGTGTAAGGCGCAGCGGCCACAGTGCTGCCCGACTCGATATGCCCGACTGCTGTGTCAAGCGACACCAGCTTCTCGCCGAGTTGGTCCTGATAGTCAGATCTCGTCATGGTCTCTCCTGCTCGTGACGTTAGTCGGTTACACGCTGTCGCTGATTCATGGTGGTTCGATCCAGGGTTGGGCGATCTCCATCCATTTGGTCGCGATCGGGCCTTGCACCTTCACTACAGAGGCAGCGAGCGGTTGTCGACGCGTGAGCACCTTGCAGAATTCGTAGGCGTCGGCGACAACCCTGTTCGCAGCGTCGGAGGGGCCCCAGGCCCAGACGTCTCCATCGGGTCCAGTGAGTTCGACCCGCACTGGTTCATCTGGTGGGGTCAAACCTTGATTGACGTAACTAAAGTCGCGGGTGACAACACCGACGTGGGCGATGTTACGAAGCCGGTCTGTCTGGGGATAGGCGACCCCGAACGTGTCAGCGAGATCGTGGGAATGGGTCCAGGTCTCCATCAGTCGACCAGTGGCCATGGATCTCGCACCGATCTCGGGGCCGATCCAGGCGATGCGATCCTTGGGGCCAAGCTCGCGCAGCGCATCGATCATGGCTTGGCGTCCTACCAGGAACCACTGCCATAGCTCACGCCCCGAAAGAGCCGGCACCTCCTGACCAGCCAACTGGTTGAGCGACGCGTCGCCACTCGACAGCTTGCCCATAGCGGTTTGAAAGGATGGCCGGTCGGTCAGAGTGAGATGAGCGATCAAGTCAGCGGCCCCGAGATGCAGCACCGTCTCGTGACTATCCCAGCCTTCTGCGACCGTTGGGGCCCGCCACTCCTCCTCGGTCAGTTCACCAACAACAGCGTGCAGCGCCGCGGTCTCAGCTTCAATATCGTCGCAAATCTTATCCATGGCAGAAAGTTAGCCGAGGGGCGCCGGAGCGGCCTTCAACATCGAACCTGAAGGCCTCGAGGTTCATTGATTGCTTCCCTCTTGGTTGCGGTTGGCATGCCCGGCAGCAGGGTCCCTGGCTTCGAAACCTTCATTGGTGACTCCACCTTCATCGCCCCAGCGCCCGCCAAGCCAAGCATTACAGCCAGACCGTCACCACCAACCCTGATCGAAGTCCCTAACCCGCCGCAACACCCCGAGAACACAACACAAAGCACCGCCGGCGAACCAAACAAAGCACCTATCGCAGGTGAGCCATTCTCCAGCGAACGACCACGAACACCAGTGAACGCCCACGGGCACACGGACCGCTTCTCTAAGGGCTTCAGCGAACCTTCACGACCGCCTACGGACACACGTTTCTCTATCGCATGGAAGAAACCAGGAGTTCAATTCTCCTAAGAGTGCACAGCGTTCCTTCCGCCTGGCTCAGTGTGAGTAACGCATCCTCTCGGGTGAGCCATTAGGTGAGCCATTAGGTGAGCCACTCCCCCGCAACCACCCACGACCTTCGACGAACGTCCACGGACACAGTGACCGCTTATCTAAAGGCTTCAGCGAACCCCCACGGACACCGACGAACACTGGTTTCTCCATGGCATGGAAGAGGTCAGGAGTTCAATTCTCCTAAGCTCCACTCATTCGAATGCGGCACTGCTCCGGCGGTGCCGCATTTGTGGTTTTGGGTTCTTTGTTGGCCTGGTCTGGTTTGGTGACATCTCAGCTAGATATGAGCTGCGGGAGCGGGGACTTTGGGCTGAGGCGGCTGTGTCGTGATCTTGTGTCAGCGCAGGCGGGAACGGCTTCGGGCACCGTGAACAAGTCGGCGGGTCCATGCCAAGGCCGTTTTTGCGACGCTGCGTCCGCGGTGTGGCCAGTCAGAGCCGGTTTCGGTCATCTCTGTCTGTTCGGAGGTCTTGGGCGGCGTGTTGGTGTGTTTACGTAGTTGCGCAGCGAAAGCTTTCAAAGGCGCCCCCCTGAAATACTTGCCGTGCTCACCTGGAAGGATATGGGGTTCGGCTGCGGGGAAGTCAGATCGCCAGTCGATCGGCTGGCCCTCGGTATTGGTGAGAGCGAACGTTGAAGCGCCCTGCATTCCTTGCAGCAACACGACCGGACCGTCGTATCGGCCGAAGGAGAACATCCAGTTGAGCAGCACCAGCAAACGTGGTTCCACTCCAAAATGTGGAGCCTTGCGGGCCACAGCGAGTGCAATGATCGCGCCTGAACAGTTGCCGCCAATAACCAGCGATTGTTCCGTCCGCAAAGCCAAGATCTCAGCCATGTACCGGTAGCTAATCGTGTCAAGGATCTCCGAGGTCAACTCATCAAACTCCACCAGCTGGTTAAGTGACCTAAGACCATAAACCGGCTGATCAGGGCCCAACGCTTTAGCAAGAGTGACGAACTCGCGATTCGACTGGCAAATCCAAACGATCGGCGCCCGCTTGCCTGAGGTGTTCGCACCAACCATCAGACTCGACTCAGAAACCCGGTCACCAGTCCAACTCGACAGCAATGCTTCCAAACGACGCATCACCTGCTGGGCCGGAACCAACCCAACCCCACCTGACCCACCCTTGGCTGACTCAGCATGACCAGAACGGGCATGTCCGGACCAGATCTCACCGACTAGGCCAATCAGGTTCGACAACACCGGATTTTCGAAGAACCGCTGGGCCGGGATCTGAATACCGAACTCATCGTCTATCCCAACAACCAGCTCAGCGAACTTCAACGAATCACCGCCCAGATCAAAGAAACCCCCAGACCGTCCAGCATCAACCCCAAGACCAAGCACCTGACACCAACGCTCAGAAAGCCGCTCCTGCCACACACCACTCCCATCCACCGCCGGCGCTGGTTCAGTGAAAGTGTTCGACAAAACCGACAACGTTCCCCGCTCAAGACGCGCAACCAACTCATTGCGATCGACTTTGCCAGTACGAGTCCGAGCGAAATCCTGCTCACCCAACGCAACCAGATGCTTGACCGCGACACCACAGTTCATTGCGACCTGTCGTTTGATCTCCCGACAAACCTCGGAAAGCCCTGACTCTGTGTCCTGGACCGGAACAAAGAACACTGCAAGTTCATCGGTCACACTCTCCGGGGTTCTCACCGGCGCACAAGCAGCCAACTGCCCCTTAATGCCAGACACACCATGAACAAGACCATCGATCTGAGCCAAAGAAATATTACGCCCGTTCGCAATGATCATCCCGCTCGTCCGACCAACAACCGTCACCCCAACACGATCAACAAAACCCAAATCACCAGTCCGAAACCACCCATCAGCAGTAAACGCCGCTCCAGTAGCATCCGGATCACCGTAATACCCAGAAAACATCTGAGAATCACAACGAGTTTCGATTTCGCCAACCTCACTCTGGCGCACCAACTCACCGGCTTCGTCAACAATCCGCAACTCATTGCCGGGGAGGACCTGCCCCTGCGACACGGCACCAGGAACAGTGCTGCTTGTCGAACCTTGCGCCAATTCCTTTTCGGAGATCATCGAAATATGACCGACCTCAGACGATCCATACACCAACCGAATCTTGAGACCACTGGCACCAAGCCCCTGCAACCGCTTGCGAAGGCCCACCAATACTGAAAGTGAGTTCATCTCCCCACCCGACCTCACCGAACGCAGACACGAAAGATCACCCTCAAAAGGCTCCTCATCAATCGCTTCCACAAGCTTGCCAAAGAACGAATTCGAACAACCGATGTGTTGGATCTGATGTTTGGCAATCAGGCTCAGCGCACCGCGTGGATCCGCGAAAGCTCTTTCGGGACGCATGTAGACCAGCCCGCCCGGCTTAGCGAACAGCAAGAATGTGGGAGCGAAGGAGGTATCGAACGGCTGGAGGACCAGTTCCTGATCCTCCCCAAGGTCTTGGAACCTCGCGACCCACCGATTTAGCATTTGTTCGAAGCTGATTTCCACAAGCTTCGGGATGCCCGAGCTACCCGAGGTCAGCGACAAGAACCCAGCATGCGTGTCCACTGCAACCGTGCCAAATCTATCGATCGACCGGGACGGCTCCTCCGTGACCTCCCCTATCGCGTCGGGCTGCACGAGATCATCAACAAAGATCACACCACCAAAGCCACCCGTCTCCCCCAACTGCAACCGCTCACTCACCGCACGCGTCGTCACCAACACCGGCTGACTCAGCTTGCCAGCAATGAACTTGAGGTTCGACTTGGATTGCTCATCACGCGCAGACACACCGTTATAGGCCAACGACACAAACGTCCGGCCACTAAAAATGCACGCCCACGCAGCAGGCACATAATCGAGCACGCTCTCAACACACACAACAACAGCAGCGTCATTGCTCACCGCCGATTCCAACAAAGGCACAAGACCCCACGCACGCTCATACAACGTCGAGACGAGAACAGAGGACTCAACCCCGCGCATATCAACCTCGACATAAAACTGGTTGCCATACTCGACCGCCCGAGCTGCCACCACAGCCGCCAAACCCCTATCAAATCCAGCCCCAGGCACAAACGGACCGCCTTCAAGCAACGCCAACAACCCAGACCCCTCATCGACTGCCCCCATCTCACCAACGCCCTCTCACAGAAACCGACAACCAACAAAAAAAGGATACGACCA
>Ga0209308_10001528_pt1 | contig 21348 bp, 17 predicted proteins | sample COGITO_mtgs_1204_3_FD_184806 | JGI IMG/M metagenome (GOLD analysis project Ga0209308, IMG submission 184806) | Pelagic marine microbial communities from North Sea - COGITO_mtgs_120405 (SPAdes) (version 2) | ecosystem: Environmental > Aquatic > Marine > Epipelagic ...
TGTTTCTGTAATAGGAAACGTCCAGGGCGTACTGCAAGGATTCTCAGATCAAGGTTTGATCGGTTTAGTTGCAGTTTGGATTTTATATCATATCTACAACAGAAAATAATATAAAAATCTAGAAATACGTAAAACCTCAAGGGTGGTGTGATTAATTTTGGATTGTGTCACATCGCCCTTTTTCTTTGCACTTTATACACCTCAAATTTCAATAAATACACATAGTTCAAACGTGCTCTTACATCGTGTAGGAGACTTATGCGGATAAAACCGCGTAGCCAGGAGAACTGGCATTGGACTCCTTTAAAGGAGAAAACAAATGGGAAGACCAGTAAAGAAAAGTAGATTTGGTGACTCAGCAGGAGACTTCGAAGTCACTGGTGCGTTCGCCACAGGAACAACTCAACCAGACGGAACAGGTGCTGAAGCAGTATCAACTGCATCAGGAAACTACATCGTATCTCAGAGGTCAAGTAAACAGTTCAAAGTGAACTTTTTATCTGCGGACGGTTCGACAAGATTAACACAAGTGTTAACTTTAACAGCAGTTGCGACAGGTTCACTTACAAACGGACAGTTCTGTGTACAGATCATCTTGGATGACTCAACGGTTGCTTACGCTAGTAAGATCTTCAACAACACAGTACACTACGTTACAGCAGGTGGCGTAACAGGTTCAGTGAAATACTCATTGAGCTCAGAGGGTGCTGACGAAGGTAAAGTTGCAGACGTTGGTTCAATCGACACAATCTAGTACTTTTAAACGTGCTTTATGGGGGAGTTACACGCTCCCCCATTCACAACATAAATAATAGCAAATGGCAAAAACTCTACGAACATCAAGTGATTATACAATTAAAACGGGCACAGGTGCGAGTGGCTCAAATTCAGTAATTTTCGATTCAAAAACAACAAGAGTAAAAGGCGATTTAGTAGTTGATGGCACCAACACAGTTGTTGACACAGCGTCATTAACAATTGAAGATCCGATCATAATTTTAAGCAGAAATAATTCAACACCAAGTGATGTTGACTCAGGTATTTTAGTAAACAGAGGTGCGGCAAACAATGCGGCCTTTTATTGGAACGAGGGTGACGACACATTCAAAGCAGTTACAACATCATCAGATGGAACAGGTACATCAATAGCAGACACGGCACTGGCAAAAATACAGGCAGGTGAACCAGCGGCGGCGTCAGATGTTGCAACAAAAAATTATGTTGACGCATCAGCAGGTTCATTCACACTAAACGTTGCAGGTGATGATTCAACTGCGATAACTGTTGGTTCAGGACAAATTTTACAATTCGTCGGTGGTGCAAACATCAGCACAGCAGGATCAGAACCAGACACTATCACCATAGACCTAGGACAAAATTTAACCAACATTGAATCTATATCATCAGCGACATCAAATGCTAACCTCACACTGGCATCAAATGGAACAGGCGATGTTGTGATCAATGACACTCTAACATTTTCAGCGGCGGCGACCACACCAAGTGCAAGTGCTGTGACCAAAATTTACAACAAAACAGCAGGCGGTGGAGGCACTGGCTTGTACTTTATTAACTCAAACATCAGTTCAGGCACCGAAGGAGAACTGATAAGTAAAAAGAAAGCAACGGCTTTGGCCATTGCGTTAGGATAAAAAATGGCGATAACACAAAGAGAAGCACCGACAACTATTACAGCACTGGACCATGTGTTCGCGGCCACAGCCGACACGGCAGTGACATCTATACACTTATGTAACATCACAAGTTCAGATGCAGTGGTCGACATATACCTACTGCCAAATGACGGGTCAACAACTGTGCCAACAGAGAACAACAAGATATACAACACACTGACAATTGCCGCAACTGACAGTTACATCATTGACACTGAAAAAATGATTCTAACTAACGGTGACAAGATCTATGTACAGAACGCTGACTCCACAGGACAGGTAATAGTAACAGTATCAACCATAGGATTATAACACCATGGGAAGGTTCGTTAAAAATCAAGAACTAGGACAGGGTGCTACTGCGGTAGAGATACCACAAGTCTCAACTGCCAACAGACCCGCAGGACAAAACGGGCAAATAATCTATAACACAACAACTTCAACGTATCAAGCATACAATGGTGCACAATGGTACAACATCTCTGACGCATCTGGAGAAAAAACACTGACCGTGGACACATTCCAAGGAGACGGCTCGACCACTGTGTTTGGAAATGGATCAGGTAACACACTTGACGGATCGACAGCGGCCAACTTGACTGTTGAACCCATTGACGCAACTGATCTACAGATTTTCATCGGCGGAGTATACCAGGTACCCGGAACGCATTACACCTACTCAGGCGGAGCGATCACGTTTGGATCGGCACCCCCGGCCAACAACGGATCAGACAGCGGACACATCATCGCTGTGATACACAATCTACACAAACTAGGCGAATAATTTTTTTTATTTCTTAATTGATTTGACCGAATGGTCTCCAACTGCCAGGTGTACCACCTTTGATGCATACCCAACCAATTGGCTTGTTTATCTCTGGTTGATCATTCCATACTATGGACCCTGTGTCCCATCTTTCTTTAGTGGGTACCTGTGATCCCGATGAGAAAGTTCTTCCAGCAAACTTGATGTTGCCAACCACGTGTAGGCTTTCCTGTGGATTCTTTGCTCCTATGCCCAACTTGCCTGCCACCATAACATTGGTCGAGGAATCATTCTGATTGCCTAACACTATGTCACCGTTTGACTTGCAGAGTATTCTTGCTGTGTTGTCTGTGCCAATACCAAATGATGTTGGAGAATGTGTTCCTACATAGGCATTTTTCTCGTGCATCGTAGTGATAACTTCGTACCCATCAACGTTGACTGAAAATTCTGCTGACGGTGCCTCTGTGTTGATCCCAACTCTGTTCTGTGATGCAAACAGTGTTTTGTCCACGTGCAAATTCTTTAAGATTCCTAGTTGTGTGAGTGAACTATTCTTGACACTCTTGCCCAAAGTGTCCTTCCAGAGCACTTCGTTGTGATCTATCATGACTGCTCCTGTGACATTCAGTTTTGGCACCTGTGCTTCAACATATTTTAAATTCTCAACTGTGACTGTGCCTTTAACTTCCAGGTTATTTTTGATCTCTATCTTGTCATCGTTCACCGTGATCTGTACGGATTCCGCTTGATCTTTTATTCCTGTGCTGTTGAAATCTGTTATTCTACCACCGTGTATGGCATCTCCACTGATGCTGTTTTCATACACATCAACCTGTCTGACGTCAACACGTTTCTCGGCCACTCTCTCGATTTTGTTGATGGGTAATAGTGTCATATAATGAATATTTATGGTTGATCACTGCCGTTGTGTTTATTTGGTAAATATCAAAGTAGTATTATGGCAATTAACAGAATAAGTGGTGATATATTAGAATCGAACCTTATACGTTCGAGCGATCTTGCATTCAATACAAATCTACTGTACGTAGATGTAGCAAACGGAAGGATCGGTGTAAAGACAGATTCTCCAGGCAACTTCGCCTTAGATGTAAACGGTAACACACGGGTACAAGGTAACCAAACAATCACTGGAGACCTAGTAGTACAAGGTACAACTACCACGATAGACTCTCAACAATTGGTGGTTGAAGACAACATAATCACCATCAACGAGAACGCTTCAAGTGCCACGGACGCTGGTATAATGATCAACAGGACGGCAGAGAACAACGCATTGTTCATCTGGGACGAGACCCTCGACAAATTCAGATTTGGTACTACCACACAGGACGGATCCACGGTCACAGACTATTCGAATTTAACTTTAGCCAAAGTGCAGGTGGGAGAACCGGCCGCAGATTCAGACGCATCTACCAAGAAATATGTGGATGATCAGATATCAACTGTGTCATCTAGTGGTATAACAGGAGACAACGTTCAACTGAGATTGCCCACAGACTCATCCTTCGGCGATGGTGCTTACCTAGGTCTAGAATCTTCACAGACAATGACAGATGCCATAGACGACCTCAACGAGACCATGGAAAACATCAGGAACGGAACGTACGTCAAATCAGTTTCTTTCGTAGCAGATTCTACCTCAATTTCACTGGGAGACACAGTTACTTTAACAATTACAACTGTACCTACCGCGGATTCAGACATTAGGTATGACATAGACTGGGGTGACGGTACTTCCACAAGCAATTACTCTGCAAATAATCAGCCAACACATGCTTACAACGAAGCGTCGGGGTCTCCTATGACTGTGACAGTAACGGCATTTGACACCACTGCAACATCAGGATCGTCAGGATCCACAGCGTCGTCGACAAGATCAGATTATATTACAGTGGCAACCGCGGCACCAGTAGCCGCATTCGCAATAAGAACTTCGGCAACAAGAGATGGTGGTTCAGTCATCACGACAGCGGACTCGGGCGGCACAGTTTATCTACAGAATAATACTACAAACTCTGTGGCAGATTGTACCTATTCCGTTGATTGGGGCGACGGTACCATGGACTCGGTAGCAAATGACTCAGCGGCCGGTGGAGCGTCTGGCAACAATCTGTCCCACACCTATACTAACTCTGCAACCGACGATGGATCAACTGTCGCAGGTGCTGGGGCCGGTGATACAAAATATCAGATCAGAATGGTTTTAGTTAGTCATTCCACAGCAAATCCTGCCACTATTCCGCAGACAGTGAATGCAAACTTCGAAGTTTACTCAACACACACTCCTAAGATAGATATCGCTGACTCTGTAGTCAGAGGAGTCAATGAGGAAGGCACATCTGGTTTCCCAGTAACATTCATCAATGGTACAGACACCAACCCGGGAGCCAACAGTTCGTTCAGTGCCACACAGAACTACCAATGGGATTTCACTGACGACTCGACACAAACAACGGTGACCATAGGTTCCGGCTCTTCTGGAGACACGGACCAAACTATTGCCAAGACTTTCGGATTCACACAGTCAGGCTCAGGAACACAAGGAACAACAACTACGTATCCTGTCAAATTAGTATTAAACAATGGACACACAACAGGCACGTTCGAAAGTGTGATTACCAATATTATCGTGGAACCAGACGTGAGAGCAAACCTGGCGGGCACTGCCGTGACAGTGAACACAGGATCCGGCGACAACAGTTTATCTTTATATGATGTTGTTGACCTGGATGGGGCCAACAGAGCACTGGCAAGATTCACAAACACATCGCAAAACGCAGACGATTATGAGTACGATTTCTTTGGTGATTCGTCAGACGTGTTGACACTACAGGAGGATGGCTCAACAGCAGGTACGATCGGAAACACGCTAGATAAAAATTTCACAGGTACTAGTGCAGGCAACATAGCCACAGACTTTAGAGCGACAGGTACACCTGATACAATACATCAAAACGACACACAAACAATAACATTCGCGATGAAATCAGTGCCAAGTGCACCAAATGGATTGAGCAGTTTCAGTTTGGCATTGTCGGACTCCGCACAGGGAACATCACCCAAGTTGTGTGCGAGTTTCACTGACAACACCAGTTCAGCGGACACGCTGGCGGCGGGAACTGCATTGAATTCAACGACAGCAAGAAGGTACACAAGCACATCGACCATTGACACAACCGTGATAAACGGTTTCCTAGTCAACGATGCCAACGGCACGGGTTCAACGGTCAACCAGACTGTGACAGCATCAATCAACGCCAGCGCCAGCGGTGCTAGGACGTTCACCACATCAGAGGGTGGTGCCAACAATGGAACATTCACCAGACTGGTCACATCAGATCACAAGGACTATGACCAAGTGGACAGTTCATATCCACAGAGATTATACCTGGTCGCTGATGCCAAGATCACACAGGATCTCTCAGACTACTCAGTTGGATTGAGTGCCCAGAGGTTGGAAAGTTCGGCAGGTGGTAACACAGGATATGTCCATGTGTTGAAGGACGATGTGACAGTAGTTCCTACCACAACAATAGGTACAATAACCGAAACAGCAGGTTTGGGTGCTGGAGATTACAGGTATATTTCTGGAATAAAGTATTACGGAAGAAACAATCCATCCGTCACAATCACAGGGACCACGATTGCCAACTTTACCGGACAAGCCTATCAAGACACTTCAACGCCTGTTGAAGTAATTGGAGGAACAAATCAAGAGTCAACATCGGGAAATGTATTGGCAAGTAATCCAACTACTTTCACATATGCAGATGTAGATGGCGCTTCAACAATGCTATCAAGTGGTGTGCCCATCACGGACACAGGTGTCAGTTCTGCATACACTTTAGGAACTTTAACATGTCCTCTAGTAGAAATTGATGATTCCACAAATATTGAATCAGTACAACAAATTAAGATAAGATCAAAAAATGCAAATGGAACAGGATCTTATTCAGAAAGTTCAACAAAAATTCAAGTTTATACTGCACTGCCAAACGGATTGGATGATGAAAATGCATCAAATGGTGGTGGTATAACTGTATCAGATTCACTAGGCGCCGGCTTCGATGACGACGCTGTGAGAATAAGCGGGTTTGGATCCCTGTCAGGTGACACACCGTCCTTGAACGATTCTTCAAATGCCAACTACTACACGGATCACGCATGGTCGGGTGCAGTCACAGTGGCAGGGACCAACGAAGCGATATCAAGATTTGGAACGATCAAACACTTCACCACAGACCTGAGTTCAGGTTACCTACCTGCAGGTCCAGACCTTAACACGGGAAGGTCAGGTGCACAGTACTTCACGTTCGCTTTCAGAAGGACAACGATGGCCAACTTCAACTTGACAATGTCAGGTAAGGTGTCAGGTATGTTCATAGCCGCACCGGGCACTGCAATTGACAGTGCTTCAGGATTAAACGGTTGGTTAGATTGCTCAACAACATATGGTGGTTCAGGTGTTCCTGGATCAGACACGGGCAACGGCGGTAACGGATCAGATGGTTGTGCATTCAACTCTGGAGACAGGGTTGTTGATAACACAACTTATTCGGGACAGGAATTTACGTTTACATTGGGAACAGAAAACGCAACCAATGCCACAGGAAACAACATACTGGTACGTATTAAATTAGAATCGGGAGACAGTATTACAGCACTGAGCATTGACTAATGGCAATAACTGACGCAAAAAAAGTAGATTATCTTTGGAAGAAACTTGGGTATGGTGCCACAAAAACAGACACCAATGCCAACAAGGCGGCACCCAACGAAGCCATATCATCGCCATTACTACTAAGGGGTGACAACACCTGGAACCAAGCATCAGGCATTCCGACAACCATGCCGGGATCAAGTTCGGGCGTGGTCACAGTGTTTCCCACATCAGGACCAAGAGAAACAACAAACGACGGAACTGCGACCGCTAACAGGACCTGGAAGACTGGCCTTATAGATTGGATACCACCCGAAATTGGATCAACATACCAAGTAAAGGTTTACATACACACTGCCAGCGACGCCGGCAATGCCGCCGCATCAGGCGATCAAGTGTTTGCCACAGGATCAGGTAACAACGACGAATGGTTCTTTGACTACCAGTCTGGAGTGCTACACTTCATAGGTAGTAACTTACCCAACGGAATCAGTTTTACGGACAAGTCTGTGTACATATCAGGAGCCAGATACACAGGCACAAAAGGCCTACAGAATTTATCAACTACAACAGGTAACACAGAGTTCACGACGAACAACATTGGAAACACAGTGACCAATGCGGACATGACGTTCACCACCCAGGGAACGGGACTGTTCGACTTTAACACGACAACGGGTTTGGTCGTTCCGACAGGAACAACAGGAGAAAGACCATCCGCACAGGAAGGTATCATACGCTTTAATACTACAACGGGCAAATATGAAGTCTCCCTGGACGGTTCGACCTACACCGCGTTGCGTACAGAGGCCGCGGCCTCAAGCATAACCAAGGACGTGTTCACCGGCGACGGATCGTCAACGCAGTTCACCATGACCGTTACCCCAACAAACGTCAAAAACATACTAGTTTACGTGGATGGCGTGATGCAGGAACCCACAACCAACTACACCGTCGCTACCAACGTGTTGGCTTTCACTGGGGGTGCTGACGGATCTTCTGTAGAGGCTCCGCATTCAGGTGCACGTGTGGTAGTCATGCACGGCTTCGCTGACTAACCTATCACTATACCTTTTGCTGTATACAATAATTTGTGCTTGATGTACTTGTCTGAGAATATGTTGTGTCGGCCGATCTCCCGGTCCACCTCATAACCTATTGTGGCCTGCTCCAGTATGAAGTTGTACACATCCGGACCCTGTTCGAATCCCACGTTGAACCCTTTCATGTTGTATTCTTCGCTGACCTTAAACTTGCCACTACATGATGCTTTGAGGAAATTCTCGATCTTGCTACGCATGCCATTCATCTCCTTGACTATGTCAGGCCGTTCCTCGAGCACCTTCAGACCCCTATTCTGGCAGTGTGGAGGCCACAACACTTTTATGATGTAGTTAAGTGGCTTATCTGTCATTTTTCAATTCCTCTATGTCCTTGAACAACACGCACTCTGCGTTTGAACAGTAGTCCAACTGCTTGGTCTTGGGTGGATTGCAAAGGAAGTAGAACTTCATGTCTGGGTGTAGCATGATCACGGACCTGAGATCCTTCAACACCTTGGGGTTTGATATGTCGTATCCCACCAACAAAATACGTTTGTCACAAAGGCCTAGTGCAGACAACAATACCAATGTCTGGTCGTCGGTGTTGACATCCAACGTGAGATTGAACTGTGGGGATATGGGCGGGAAACTGTGAACTTGATCATAAAACACATACTTCTTGTACAGTTCAGGTGTGGTCACACACTCCACAGGTGAAGGTCTTTGTTGTAGGAACCATAAAAGGTCCTTTTCCTGCCTGGTCCACACATAATCTAGGTGACCCGCATGGTGCATGTGGGTTGACACACTGATTATAGGGCCATACTCGTGTAATTGAGCTAGTGGTTTTTCGCTATCATTCCTACCCAGTACCGTGATATAGTTGTGCTTTTTCATGTCTTACGGTATTTAACGACGTAATAATTGCTGTATAAAATAAATACCTGTAGTTTTGCAAGACAATTAATTATCGATAAGGGGAAAACAAAATGGCAATAGGACGAATAACAGGACAGATGTTATCTGCCAATCTGGCAAGGTCAGGAACAGATTTAGCATTTGAGACAAATTTATTAGCCTTAGATGTATCAAACAGCAGAGTAGGTATTGGAACGGCTTCGCCGGCAACCACACTACACGTATCTGCCACGGATGCACTGAGACTACCATCAGGGAACACGGCACAGAGACCGGGATCACCAGCCAATGGTGACCTGAGGTACAACTCAGATGACACAACCATCGAGGGTTACGCCAACGGTGCTTGGGCCAACCTAGCATCAGGTACACTATTGAAGGACGCTGACGAGAACACGAAAGTGGACGTTGAACCAAGTTCAGATCTTAACGAGATACACTTCACCACGGCTGGCACACAGATAGCCAAGATAGCGGCTAGCGTGTCAGAGTTCGGTGTGACACAGATCAACAACACAGCATCAACAATCACAGGTTTGGCAACAAACGGTAACATCACGCTTACTCCGAACGGAACAGGTGTAGTTGCTGTGAGTTCAGCACTGACAGTTGCAGGCGCGGCCACAATCACGGGTGACTTGACAGTCAACGGTACAACTACAACAATCGAATCAACAACATTAACAGTTGAAGATCCGATGATCACTTTAGCAAAAAATAACTCAGGTGGAGATGCTAACACATTTGACCAAGGTCTGTTCATGAACAGGGGATCACTGGACAACGTTTCATTCATCTGGGATGAGTCAGCAGACCAATTCGCGTTTGCAGTAACATCAGGCGAGGATGGCTCAACAGCAGGTAACGTGACAATTGACTCTTACGCAGACATTAGAGCAAAAGATATTACTTGTACGGACATCGACGGTATATTAGGATCAAACACAGCGGCGGCGGCAACTGTAACTACTTTAACGGCATCAGGTGCTGTTGAGTTAGACGGTGGAAATGTAACGATCAACGACAGTTCAGCAAGTGTTGACTTCAGAGTAGAATCAAACGGCAACCAACACGCTATATTCGTTGATGGTTCTGAGGACCACGTGGGTATCAAGACAAGTGCACCAGCATATGACTTGGACGCAGGTTCATCAACAGACGCTGTAAGATTACCACAAGGTAACACAGGGGCCAGACCAACGGCGGCGGCAGGTATCATCAGGTTCAACACACAGACTGGACAGTATGAGGGTTGTCAGGATGGATCAACTTACGTTGACTTCGCGATTGCGGGATCGGCTCCTACTTTCACGAAAGAATCAGCAACAGGTGACGGATCAACTACAACGTTCTCTGGTTTCTTCAGCTCTGCTCCAGAATCAGCGAACAACGTTTTCGTTTACATCGACAACGTGTTCCAAGAACCAACTGAAAACTACTCGATATCAGGTACCAACATCACATTCACTTCTGCACCACACAGTGCGGCGAGAATATTTGCGATCACAGGTGCTGACGGTACTTCATTGGTCACAGGTGGTATTGCGAGATCTGAGACTAGTTCAACTAACTTCACATCAAGTGCGACAACGATAATGAGTTTCAACGCTTCAACTTACAGAAGTGCTGAGATATTCATCCAGTTGACAGACAGTGCAAACACAGAGTACGCGGCGATGAAAGGTACAGTTGTACACAATGGCACAACTGCTTTTATCACAGTGTACGGTATCACCAACACTGGCTCAAGTGACTTGGCAACAATCACTGCTGTGTACGACAGTGGTACAGTAAATATACAAGCAGTTACAACTGGTGGTCAAACAGCGGCCAAAGTACAGTACTCACTAGCGGCGTAAGGTACATAAAGCAAAACTAGAACCTTAACGATAATTCTAAACGCCCCAATTGGTAAATACTACTGTTGGGGCGTTTTTTTACGGCCTTTCTTAACATAAACAACAATCATGCGGGAGAAATGGAACCATGACAACAAGAAACTTTAGAGTACACAACGGTATCAGCGTTGGTGATATCACAATATCAGCATCGGCTAACACCATAACAGGTCTAGCGACTGCGGCACCAAGTTCTGACGGTGACGTGTCAAACAAAAAATACGTTGACGATCAGATAGCGGCGATCTCAACAACAAGTATCACAACAGACAGTAACGCCACAAACATGGCGGTGTCAGGAACAGGTGCGGCTGGAACTATTACAGCAACTTGTAACAGTAACACAGAAATGACAATTACTGATTCGGGTGTAAGAATTCACGGAAACTTGACAGTTGACGGTACTGAAACAATCGTTAACACAGCAACACTATCAGTTGAGGACAACATCATCGAAGTGAACAGAAACGTATCAGCGGCATCAGGTATGCCTACAATATCGGGTCTGAAATGTAACAGAGGTGAAGGTTCATCAGCAACAGAAGGTGACTTATTCTGGGCCTGGGACGAATCATTCGCAGATGACGGATCATCAATCTTTGGAAATGCGGGTGGTGCCTGGACTGCATTCAGATCAGCGAACGCAGATGTTGATGCATTAGTGGATATCAGGGCCAACGTTGTACACGCCTTATCAACATCGGCACAGTACGCAGACGTTGCCGAGCGTTTCGAAGCAGACGCTCCAATGACAGCAGGTGCAGTAGTAGAAGTAGGTGGTGACGCTGAGATTACAGAAACAACTTCAGAAATGTCTGAGAATGTTTTTGGTGTTATCTCTGACATGCCAGCATACGCCATGAACGCGGCGGCAGGTAACAACGAATCACACCCATTTGTAGCAATGACTGGTAGAACACCGGTTAGAGTATCAGGTACGGTTACTAAAGGTCAAAGACTTGTTACTTCAAGTATCAAAGGTTGTGCTAGAGCAGTAGCGGTAGGTGAGTCAATCTCTCCTTTCAACGTTATTGGTAGAGCATTAGAAAGTTCAACTGACGCAGGTATCAAATTGGTAAACTGTGCGGTGAGGACTAACAACTAATAAATAATTTTACTTTTTAGTAGAATTAAGGGGCGGTAGAAATATCGCCCTTTTTTTTTGCACGAATAAATATTTGCACATTATGCCACACAGTAAAAAAGCCGGGAAAGCAACTATAGTAGAATGGGTCGAACAACTGAGATCCGAAAATAAACTCATCCATAACGCGGCAATGGATATTGGTCCAGGCGAAGGCGCATATCTAAATTGGCTCAAACACAAATATCAACCAGGCGGTGACAAGCACGAAACACTGAAACAGAATTGGTTGATCAATAGCGGACCTTTGGCGGACAGTAAATGGACCGGTGTTGAGATATGGGCACCATATGTAGACGAGTTCAATCTCAGAGATAGGTATGACACAATCTTGATTGAGGATGTACGTAAATTAAATTACTCAGAAATTGGCAAATTTGATGTTACCATAGCCGGAGACGTATTGGAACACATGACCAAGCAAGATGCCATTGATGTAGTAAAAAATATTTTAGAAGTATCAACATACCTTTTTATCAGCATTCCAATCATACACTACCCTCAAGGAGAGTCGCATGGAAACCCATATGAGGCACATGTCAAAGATGATTGGAGCCACAACGAAATGATGGGGACCTTCCCGCAAATTATCAAGCACAATGCAGGTAGACGTGTTGGTGTCTATATGCTATCAAATCAAAAATGACCAAGAGGCTAGTGGTATCCGGTTGCAGTTATGGAACTGTGTATTCTGACATCTCTGCGGAACTTAAAAAACTTTTCAACGTTGATGAGATAATAAACTTATCAAACCTAGGTGGATCACCTGATCGCCAAATGAGAGTAGTCATAGAATGGATAGCACAGAACGGAAATCCTGACATGGTTATCATGCCTGTGAGTTATGCCTATAGATTTGATTTACCCATAGCGGAAAAACTAGATCCATTACACAACAAACATTATAGATGTGTATGGCACATGAATATAGGAAAAAATGTTGGTACTGCCAAACCCATAGATGAAAAATATGTACCAACACTTCAAAATTATCTCAAAGCAGGTGCTATTATACATGAAAATGAGTATCCTGCACATGACAACCTGTTTACGAGATTGTTGACATTCCAAGCATATCTTGAATTACACAAAATAAGGCATCTAATTTTTGACACTGGCAATTACTACTCTGCCACTTTAAAGGAAAATCAACCCGGAATGCAAAAAAAGGCACTAGTTGAAAAGTGCAAAGGCATTTATAAGTTTTTCACATTCTGCTCCAACGTTTGGATGTATGAACAACTGTCGGAACAGGAAAAAATTGCCTACGTGCCATGGTACAAACCACAAAAAATTAAGCCAATAGGCAAGGTAATACCTCTCACAGAAGCGGCCATCCTACACCACAACAAACATCAAGTGATCAAATTATTACAGTATCTCAAAGATCAGGGCGCCGTACACGGTAGCACGTAATAAATACTAGCACTGCTGTCAGTCGGCAATGATAAGGAGACTGTGTATGGCATATGCTGTACTAACATTATTATAAGGAGTACCCCGGTATGGCCATAGGTCGTATATCTGGGTCGGTACTGAAGTCGAATCTGACTAGGAATGGTACTGACCTGGCATTTGAAACAAACCTGTTATATCTCGATGTAACAAACTCACGAATAGGAATTGGTACTTCAGAACCTTCAACAGCATTACACGTAAACGGAACAATAACTGCGTCAGGGATGACGGGGTTAAGTTCTCTAGGAATTTCCAACACATCGACAGGTGATTCATTAACAGTAACCACAACAGAAAACAGTTCAACAGCAGGACCAGTAATAACACTGAAAAGGAACAGTGCAAGTCCAGCCGATGCGGACTACATGGGACAGGTCAAATTCCTTGGTGAGAATGATGCTGATCAAGAAATCACATACGCTAAAATTACAGGAAAGATACAGGATGCCAGCGATGGTACTGAAGATGGATTAATAGAATTCATGAACAAGAAAGCAGGTGCGAATACTATCACTGCTAGATTGAGATCAGATTCATTACAATTACTGAACGGAACAAACCTATCTGTCGCAGGAACACTGACAGCGTCAAGTTTATTATACCCAAGTGCGGATGGTAACAACGGACAGGTCATAACAACAGATGGTTCAGGAAACCTGTCATTTGCAGACTCAACAGGTGGTGGCGGCGGGACAAACACAGCAGTTGAAGAAATCAATTACTATGGTCTTGACACAACATCGGCCGTTATAGACCAGTTCGACTTGACGGAATACAGAGGTGCAATATACGATGTATCTGTAGAAGACATAGGAAATAGTTTCACAGGACACTTGAAAGTCTCTATTGTACATGATGATTCAACACCCTACATAGCAGTGTATGATGTAAACGAAGACTCGACCAGGATAGTGGACTTTACTGCGGCAATATCAGGAAACAATTTACAATTATCTGCGGCAACAAACACATCTTCAAACGTAACGTTGAGAATTCAAAGAACTGCATTAGGTGATCATCACGAGAGTGTAGGAAATACAAACACAAAAATTATTAAAACCACGACTGCAATTACATCGTCGGCAACGGAGTTAGATTACTTTACAAAAACAGATATTCGATCTGCAAAATATATCATTATAAGCAAGGATTCAACACAAGGCGATTATTCAATACAAGAATTAAGTTTGGTTCATGATGGAACTAACGTATTCATGAACACATACGGAACAGTGAGCTCGAGAACAACCTCACCATTAACTTTTACTGCATCTATATCAGGGTCTACTGTTACTTTATCTGGTGCAACCACAATGGGTACTACGGCAACGGCACTATTGTACAGAATTGATTTAGGATCAAAAACAAAAATAGGAACATTTGACAATGTAACTTACAAAAAAGTAAAAGATGTTGACTCTGCAGTGGCAACAATTGATGACTTTGATGTTTACAAAAACGTTTCTGCAAAGTACTTTATATCAGTTTCAAACAGTGACGAAACACAATATCAAAATGCTGAAATAACATTGAATGTAAATTCTGCTAAAAATGGTGCAACTATATCACAAATCAGTGTGGGCACAGGCACTTATGATCTAGCAACATTCACGGCAGATGTATCCTCAGGAAGAGCAAGATTGAGAATGGCAGGATCACCTGCAAACAACGAAATCTATATTGCCAGAATGTCAGTTACAAAAGAATTATCTTATTATCAAGCAACAGGAACTGGTGTTACAAAATTCACATATGATGTGCAACTAGATGACGGTATTGAATTAAAACTAGGTACCGACGCAGACACAAATATTAAACACACCGGAACTAACCTTAACATCAACGAAACAACCGGCGATATAAACATCAGAACTTATGCTGACAACAAAGATGTTGTAATAGGATCAGATGACGGCAGTGGCGGATTGGCAGATTATCTTAAAGCGGACGGATCAACAGGTGAAGTAAAATTATATCATTATGGTACGGAGAAGTTTAAAACAATTAGTACCGGAGTTCAAATTGATAAATCTGTAGATATCATTCAAGGAAACACACACAGCCTACAAGCAAAAGACAGCACAGGTTCTTATGTGGCTAAAAACTATTTGCTTTGGGGAACTACAACAAATGCTGTTGAAACAGAAATATTTGTGGGTGGGGTAACAAATTCACGTATAGCCGTGGGAAACAACACAACAATAAATTATTCAGTGCAGGTTGTAGCACGTAGAACAGATGCAACAGGTGAATCAGCGGCATGGGAATTAAAAGCAGTGGGTGATAGTTTTTCAGGCACAGTGGCTGACGTGGGTAACGTTTACGAAGTTGTTGTAGCCAGAGATGATACCAATTGGCAAGTGGACGCCAGAGCGGACAACACCAACAACGCAATAGGAATATTTGTTACAGGAGCGGCCGGCAAAACAATACGTTGGGTGGCGGAAATAGAAACATCGGAGATTAACATAGTATAATGACAAGGCGAACACGTAGTTACCAACTAGACAACGATGCAAGGACCATCAAAGTCAACGGCAAGTCGGTCATTGACCTTTCTACTTCATCCACAAACACACTTAAAACCGTGGGTGGTGCGGCTGACCAGGCTGTGCAACTTGCGGCATCAGGTGATTCCACAAACATCGACCTAAGATTATCTCCTAAAGGCTCAGGTAAGGTAGACATCAATGAGCAGTACAAACTACCATCTGCGGATGGAAGTGCTAGTCAGGTGTTACAAACAGATGGTAGTGGTACACTTTCATTTGCGACTATATCCACAAATTCAATAGCACAAGGTAACTCCAGTGTGGCAGTTGCTGACACAGGCACAGGAACAGTCACAGTACAGGTAGACGGAGAAACTGTTGCAACTTATAGTTCAGCACTGGCATTTGATGTTAACAGTGCCACTACTGCTATCAGATTACCCAACGGTACAACAGCACAAAGACCTTCGGGCGTAACAGGTTTATTACGTTACAACTCATCCACTGACAAGATCGAGGGTTACACCACAGCAGGTGGTTGGGCAGAACTTGGTGCTTCTTCATCTAGTGAAGTATCAGACAGTGGAGAATCAGTAATTGGTATAGGACAAAATGCTAAAAACTTGGATACTTTTACTACAACAGCATATGATTCTGCCTTATACTTTGCAGTTACAATGGACGAATCTAATAACAATGTGGTCTCAACACAAAAATACAGTGTGGTACACAATGACTCAGATGCTTTTGTTTCAACAACACACGTAACTGAATCAAATGACGGACACGATTATATGACCATTACGGCAGATATCGACAGCGGTAAAGTGAGAGTTAGGGGCACAGGTGCGTCTGACATCAACAGTGTAAGTTGGTACAGATGGCCACTGGGTGACAACACAACAGACACCACATCAGGAAACATAGGAATTTTCTCACAGGCAGATGCAACCAACGGACAAACAAACTTCAATTCATATGTGGACACAGGATTTTCAACTTCTATCAACAACAGTGCAACTAAAAATTTAGACACATTTTCAGCAACAGGCGTTAACTCTGCTGTGTATTATACTGTGATCAGAGACGAGACCAACAGTGATGTAATGATGGCAAAATACAATGTCACACACGATGGTACATATTCTTACATGAACCAAACACACATTATAAAGTCAGATGAATCAAACACTTACCCAACTGTGTCCACAGACATTGATAGTAGTACTGTAAGATTAAGAGGACAAGGTAGTTCTGCACTCAACAGTATGTCTTATTACAGATTATCACTTGGTGGTAGTACTGCATTAGCAGTAGCAGATGCTGTAAAAACTTTTTACAACAGCGATGTAGACACAGCAACTGAAGTGCTAGACTCATGGTCTTCTGGTAGCAACAGAGGTGCAAAATATATCATAACTGGAAAAAATTCAGACACCGGAGTAACCTGTGTGCAAGAAGCAATCGTTGTACATGATGGAACTTCGTCGTTCATCAGTAATTATGGTACAACGTGTACAGCAGGAACTGATGCAATCTTTACACTTACAACAGACATAAGTGGCGGAAACGTAAGGTTATTAGTGGGTGCTTCATCTGCCAACTGGGCAATAATAGGACACAGAGTACTATTGGCAGATTCAATGAGCACAACGTATGATGGTAGTACAGCAGATATACACAGAACACTTGCTTCAACAACAGTAAGTTCATCAGCAACAACAATCGACTCATGGTCGACTAGTGACCACACTGGAGCATTTTACGTTGTCACAGGACACAACTCATCAGAGGCGGCGGCTTCTATACACGAAGTTATGCTGTTGGCAGATGGTTCAAATGCATATGTTTCGGCACATGGTATAAGTTCAAAAGGCACAGACCAATTAACATTTGCAGGTCAAAATGATGGATCTGGTGGAATAGCACTGCAGGCGTCTTCATCAAGTGGTGGAAGCACATCGGTAAGTGCTTGGAGGGTTCATCTAAAAAGAGAAGATGCTGGTGCATCTGTTATTGACTCTTGGAGTGCATCTTCATACAGAGGAGCAAAATATTTCTTAAGTTTAAATGATTCAGCAAACGGCAAACTACAAAACATCGAAGCATTACTTGTACACGATGGAACCAATGCTTACATAACACCATATGGTGATGTACAAACATACAGTGGCACAGCATTAACAACACTGTCGGCGGATATATCAGATGGTAATGTAAGACTAAAAGGATTGTCAGCACAGTGTAGAATTACAGGTTACAAAATATTGTTATCAGATTCAGAATCAGCAAGTGATGGCGACAACGTGGCAACCATAGCAACTAAAACAGTAAGTTCGTCAGCAACACAATTAGACACATTTACATCAGACACAGCAACAGGTGCCTTTTACATTGTTACTGGTTACAACTCAACAGAAGGAGTTGCTAGTATATCAGAAGTTACTGTGTTAAGCGGTGTGGGTGCTGACGGCAGTACACAAGACGCTTTTATAAGTGCTGGTCCAACAGTATCATCTAAAGGTACAGATCAGTTAACATTTACAGCATCATTTAACGGTACAAGCACAATCGTAAATGCCGCAAGTACATCAGGCGGTTCAACATCTGTTAGTGCATACAGGGTTGACTTATTGAGAGCGGCAGGTGGTGCAGTTGCAGTAAACTTAACTGTATCTGCAGACCAAACAATTACAGGTGCAAAAACACTTTCAAATGCTGTTGTTAAAATGACAAACTTACCTACTAGTGATCCAGGAGTTGCAGGACAACTTTGGAGAGATGGCACTGATTTGAAAGTAAGTATTGGTTAAACTATAAGATCTAAAATAGTCTGTAACTTACCCTTAATACTTTTATTATTCAAAGTATTTTTCAGACCCATGTGCAAATTCTTGGGCCAACATTCGAACGCAGTCCAACAGTATCCTGAGTGTTCCGCATTTAACTTAGGTATGAATTCTGCGTCAATGGCTATGAGATATGTGTGGAAGAAGAACTTCTGATCGTTGGAAGTGAACATCTCCAAAGGTATAACTTTCTTGAACTTGGGTAAACTACCTGTTTCTTCTTCAATTTCACGCTTCAATCCTTCGAAGGCACTCTCTGTGAATTTACTTTGGCCGCCAACCAATCCCCACATACCTTGGGTCTTACGATCGGTCCTCTGTAGGAACAGGAAACGTTTAGTGCTGGTCGCATAGAATAGGGCACCGGAGCAGACTATATTATCATCCATGCTATATTATAACAACTATGGAGTAGTAGCGTCAAGGCTAGAATTATATCCTGGATCTGCTCCACCGTCTAACACGATGCTCCAATTACCTTGTGCGTACACACCCTCGTATGATTTCACCCATTCCGTGCCATTGAATCTGTACTGAATACCAGTGTTAAGATTGGTAACATAATGTTGTGTTGAATCGGGGTTGCTGGCATCAAATGCCACATTCCATTTTGATGTCGAACTGTTGTATTCTATGATGTCGCCAACACTAGCCACTAGTGTGCCCCAGGTTTGACTCTGGAAACTGGCCGTGCTGTCGCCAACGTCATTAATCACCAAATATCTATCGCCATTAGCAGGTGTGCCTGGATTAAAAGTTGCAGGATTTATAATCTTCTTGACCGCTGTCAGCGAATTGCTTGGTATTGTGTCTCCGTCTATTGTGTATAATAAAATTGTATCATCCAGCGTTGACGTTGCTATAGTACCAATAATTTCACTGCCGTTTGGTTGTGTCAATCTTATCTGTGATGTGCCATTCGTGACCTTGCCGTATTGATCTAACAGCACCTTCCAGTTCACTGCTGGGCCAAATGTTTCAAATGGATCATAGTTGTTGGGCTCGTTGGCACCTGTCTGAAATCCATCTCCACCTGATTTGACATTTACACCTGTTGTTCCCAACAGTCTCAATTGGTTTCCTGTGACCAACAATCCAAAGTTGTTTGGTGTTATGTAACTTCTTGATGTTAGTTCTCCGTCTATCAATCCTTTTGCTATTCCACCATCATCGTCGTATATGCTCATTATGATCTTCTGCACTACACCTAGTTTCTTAACTTTGACTGGTGGTGATAACCATATGGGCATCGAGAATGTTAGCGTTGCAACATCGATTTCCGAGTCTGCACCCACTGGTATCGTTCTACTGCTGAATGTTGTACCTGTCAATTCAACGTAACTCAAACTGGTCCAATCTATGTAGTTGTCAGTTTTCTGTATCTCAAAATCTGGGTTGAACAGATACAATATCTGTTCCATTATCTGTAGTTTCTGATCTGTGTTTGTTGTCCAAATGTCCGCTGACACTTCCATCCTGAACGGAGATGGCATAACCTTCTCGATTGTGTAACCTGCACCCATCTCGTTGGTGTAGTTGCCGTCTGAGTCTATTCCTCTTTCTCTCAAATGCTGTTTCTCAATGTGATAAGGATTCTGCATCCTTTCTCTGTCATAATTTAATTCTCTAACATAAGCGGCAATCCTTGGTGCGTATTGTAGTGCGTTTTCTGAATTGTTCCTGATGATGTTCGCAACCTGTCTTGTTGGATCTCCGTACACCACCGGTACTGCTCTTAAGTTGACTGCACCATCACTGCCTCTTCCCGTCTCCACGGAGAAGTTGCTCAAAATCCTAATGAATTGAGTGAGAAATTTCCTAACCTGTCCTTCGTAAAAGTGTAGCATTCTTAATTGTCAGCCTTTGGTTTCAGTGCATCTGTTAATGACTGTCTCTGTTTAACTGTTAATCCGTTTATTGTAGATTCTGTGGCATTGTTGACGAAACTTGTTTTGTAGTTTCCTCTAGAATCATTGTTCGTTGTAGTTATTCTAACACTATCCTCAATCTTGACCCATCTGACTCCGTCGTACCTAAACAATCTGTTGGGCAAGAAATCTGTCCTCAAGAAATAATCGCCTTGGTCAACACCAGATGTTGGGAATGTAATACCAAATCCTGCAGGATTTCCATTTGGTGCAACACCGTCTCCGTCTAAGTAGAATCCGTAGTGTGAACTTGCTGGTGTGTCTATTGTGGCGTTGACTGTGTTATCACTGCTGGCCCTCTGTGCTTCTGTGTTCACATTTTCAGTTCGTATATTTCCTCTTTCATCAATTGGTGCAACATAGTATTGCTTGTAGTTGAATCCTGCCTTTGGTGCATCCTGCTCTGCCTGTGCAACGATCTGATCGTTGATGGTTTTCTCCCTGTTGTATGTGCTCATGTAACTGGCGACTGATCCTGTGGTTGTTGCATCGCCT
>Ga0209308_10001547_pt1 | contig 21131 bp, 23 predicted proteins | sample COGITO_mtgs_1204_3_FD_184806 | JGI IMG/M metagenome (GOLD analysis project Ga0209308, IMG submission 184806) | Pelagic marine microbial communities from North Sea - COGITO_mtgs_120405 (SPAdes) (version 2) | ecosystem: Environmental > Aquatic > Marine > Epipelagic ...
ACTACATCAAACAGATCATTCCACATAGTAAGCTTATGATGTTCAACTGTCATCCAGTTAAAGAATCTACCGCCGCCGGTTCTTTGGTTACACCAAACTATCATTGATCTATATAGTCTAACATACTCATCCACTACACGTGGTCCATATTGAATTTCTTTGTCACTCATAATATCTTATCTCTTAGGTTATTTCAAAGTGGGTTGTTCTAAATGTTATTGGAAAGGTTATTGGAGTTGGTTCTGTTAATGTAGATTGGAAAGAAATTGTACCAATTGAAACAGGTACACAATCTATATATTTAATTTTTTTAACTACATTATTATGACTAGACATTACTAATAATGTAATATCAGCCTCAGGAACAAAAGTAGAATTTGGATCTCTTGAACCTGGTGTTTCATAATTTGATTGTACTGATTGTATAAGCCAATTGTACATTTCTACGTATGAAACCATATCTTCATCAACTAATACATCCATTGATAATTCATCGGTTGTTACTGTATCTCCTGTTAAAGATATCGAAGAAACTCTAGGAATAGGCATTGATACAGGATTGACTGAAGCACCAGGATGATTTACATTCTGAACAAAATACGTTAAATTAGAATAATTTCGATCAATTGAGATCTGAAATTGTGTAGCTTGTAATAGATTTATATTATTTGTAATATTGGCCATGAATTACCTCGTTATTCTGTTTTATTTATACAGAAAAAAAGGGGCCAAAAATATGGCCCCCTAAAGTTTTTTTTATTATTGTTTTTATTCTTACGCAGCCAAGATATTGTCGACGCGGAAGATTCTGTAGTATTGATTTGACTTCGCAGCAGCAAGACCACTTGCAGGTGTAGCACCTACGAATGGGTTTGAAACCATGCCGTAACGAGTTTTGAAACCAATTTTTGGCTGGAAGGTTTCTTCCCCAACAGCACGTACCATTGTTAATGGAACGTATGGGCAGTAGAAAATACCTGCGTCATATGGGTTAGTACCTTTGTATCCAACTGTAATGTAATCAACAGTTGCATATGGGTCGATGTATACTTTTGTACGACCGTTAAGAGTACCAGCAAAAGTATTGCCTGTGTCATCTACTTGCAAGTTTGTGGATAGCGCTGGTGCGTAATCCAACATACCTGTTGCAGACAATGCAGAAGCAACGTCAGAAGAAGTAATAATGAAGTTACCACGACCTCTACGAGTTTCTTTTGCAATTGTGTTTGCTTCACGCTCTAGTTGAACGATCAGGCCTTTAAACTTCTCAACTGACCAACGGCCATCTGCATCTGTAGAAAGATCAAAGATACCATTGATTGCAGTGTTAGAAGTACCTGCACCGGTTTTAGCTTGGCTGTTGATTGTACGAATTACTTCGCGGTTGATTTCAGCCAAAATCTCAGTTGACAGAATGTTTGCCAATTCTGTCTCAGCATCCAACCCGTGGATTGCTTTAAGATCCTGAGCAAGCTCGAGGCTGTACTCTGCTTTCAACGCGCGTGACTTGGCAGTCACTGTTGCTTTTTCAATGGTGAAACCCATTTCGTTGAAAGAAGAAGCTGGACCTGCGCCAGATGAACCAAGTCCTTCAGCGTCAGCTGTATCCATAGCACCGCCAAACGCTGGACCTGTTCTATCATTGTCGATAGAAGAGTCAGAGTTTGAGTCAGTTAGACCAGATAGACCTGAACCATCAGCACCATGTGTAGCAGAAGAATCACCAGAAAATTTAGTGTCTGCTTCGTTAAATAGTGCTTCAGTGTTACTTGTATCACCGCCGTCATAGCGTGACTTCATTGCGAAGATCAAGCCAGTTGGGCCAGTCATTGGTTGAACACCACATACGTCATACGCCATCATATTTGGCATTGCACGACGAACGAGTGAGATTAGAATTGGATTCCAGTTAGCAGTGCCACCAGTGTGGTTTCCCGGAACTGCTTCTTGAATTAGACCTTCTTCGCGAAGTGCTTTTTCTTGGTTCTCAAGAACCATAGCAGTCACTGCGCGCCGATGGGCGTCTTTGATGTTTCCAGCAGATTCCTCGTTAAGAACGGGAGCCCACTTTTCCATCATTTGTGAATATTGGATATTTTGTTCCATTTATATTTCCTTTATTTTTGAGATCTTTTTAGAGCTGAGACATACATGCTCATTGCTTCTGATACTTCTTCAACAGTTCCTTCATCATCGACTTCTTCAGCCACTGATTCAGTAGTTTTGTTTTCAGTTTTAAAATATGACTCTTTTAGTGTTGCAACTTTTTCAGCAAATTTCTCTGCTGATTCGAAATCAACACCTTCAGCCAAATCTTCAAGCTTCGCAGCTTGAGTATCTGCAAGTTCTTTAGAAGCTTCGCGGAGAATATCTTTACGCTGAAGTGTTTCCAATTCTTCTTTCAACGCAATAGATGTTTCTATCTCTTTACTAAGAGCTTCTTCAAGTTCTTCTGCATGCTCAGATAGGTCGTCAACTAGGTCAACTTTTTCGTCTGGTACTTCAATGTGAGATTCTACAAACAAGTCTTTCAACTGGCCCATAAAGTTCTCAGCAATTTCAGCACGCAAACCGTTTTGGATTGCAAGTTTATTATCTTCCATCCATGATTCAACTACGTAGTTTAAATAGCCGTCTACCTTTTCAACCATTTCTTCTTTTTCGGTTTTCAAAGCTTCTGACAATTGCTCTTCGTACTGTTCTTCCAAGCGATTTACTTCCGCTGCAACTTTAGAATTAATAGCTGCTTCGAAAATTAGACCTGCTTTATCTTTGAAGCCCTCAGATAGAGTTGCTTCTTCAGAAATCAGTGCACTTAAATCATCAGAAAAATCATAATCTTCTGTTGGTTGTGCACCAGCATCTCTTACGCTTGCTGTGTGTTTATCCGGATCACCCGGTGCGTGTTTATCTGCTTTTTCAGAATTGGACTTATCACCTTTACGCTTTTTAGATACGCTGGTTTTTGATCCAGCTGCTTTGCTTGCAGCTACACTTTGGGTTTCCGCATTTTTGGGATCGTGAGCTTCATCAACGATTTCCTCGTTTTCATTGAGCTCAAGATCCTGGTCTTGTGTTTGATCAGTCATGCTTGACTCCTTATTTAATTTTCAGTAACGAGAGGAAATTTTTGAACTCACGAACTTGTGTCTCATAAGAGTAAGTACGCGGAGCTTGTTTAATTTCAGTCTCCATTCTTTCAATTTCTTGTGCTTGAATAATACCATTATTCCAAACCCATTCAACACCTTCCATAATCCCATTAACAAAAGCATCAGGTGCAGATGGATCTTGAACAATATCAACGGTGTTAAGCATAAAATCATCCTTAACATACATCACATTGTTCCTTTGCTCAAGACTTCCCATACCACGAGTTGAAACGCCTAGTTGTACACCACCTTCTAATAAACCTTTTACGATATTACCCATCGGTGTGTCTAGTATAAGCGCTTTCCCCATCACATTATTATCGTCCCAATTAAGTTCAGTAATGCGATGTGAAACTTTATCTAAGTTTACTGTTGGTCCTTCTGGATGATTTAACTCACCAACGGCTCTCTTAGTTTTTACTTGATCCGTAACGTATTTGTCAACGGCTGATTCCATAACAGCCTTTGGATATATTCTACCGTTACGATTTTTACCTTCAGCTTGTGCAAATATACCTTCAATAGTATACGATTTACTACCATCGCCTTTGGCTTCAGTAATGTATCCAATTTCTTGATCAATGTATTCTGCAATAAGCTTCATTGTTTTAACCTTTATATTGTTTAATAAATGTAGCAGCCATTTTTCTAGCTTCTTTTTCAGATGAATATGTATCTAACATATCCCCATCTACATATGCTACAAATTTATTACCTCTTTTTTGAATCTTGACAGGAATTCTATCAATCTTCTTATTAAATATTACCTGCTCTCTAAAGTCGCTAAACTTCTTCACTCTCGAATTCGTCTTCTGCTTCAAGATATTCACCTTCTTCTTCGACATCCTCAATATGCTCATCGTCTTCGGCGTAGTCGGTGTCATCATAGTCTTCCTCTTCGACAGCTTCATCAGCAAGTGCTGCTATTTCTTCATCACTGATATCATCTTCTTCAGGCTCAACATCATTAAATACTTGACCTGCAACGTTGATTTTCTCAGCGTCTAAGGCGGTATCAATTTTTTGACCCATTAGTTCATTGAATATACCATTAGCTTGAGCATAATCCTTTTGTACCATCGCGTCAATAAAATTATTCATATCTTCCATTATTATCTCCTATTTACCAATTATTTATATAAAAATAGTTTTCTAACTATTAGAATATTAGTCTTCAATTGGCGGATCCATATCTGGTTCCGCTTTCATTTGAGTGTCCATTTTGCTAATATCATCATCACTAAAATGTAAAATGTTTTTCATTACATATTCTTTGGAGAAATACATACCAACATATTGAGATATTTGATCTAAACTAGTTAGGCGTTCTCTCATAATCTCCATATCTTTTAATTCTGAGAAATGATTATCTAAAGCAAAATCTACTTTGATATCATATTTCCAAGCATTCCAATCTTCTTCAGTAATAATATTTTTTAACAAAAGATTTTTACGTAACATATCTAAAAATAAACCAGAGAATCTACGCCGCAGTCTGTCAATAAATTTCTGAAATTTTACTTCATCTCTTGAAATTTCAGTAGCCCGACCAAGATTAAAACCTGATTCTTGTTCTAATCTATTTACTGGAACATTTAAAGCACGGTATACACGTTTTTGAAAATAGATAATATCTTCTATTTGACCTAAATTTTCACCACCTGGGAGAGTAGAAATTTCAGTGCCTCTACCACCTTCTTTACGTGGTAGCCAAAAATCTTCAAGCATAGACATATGCTTGCGATCATCTTTAATTGCTCCAGAGTTTGCATCGTATACAAGTTTGTTACGATACTTTGACATAATGTTTTGCATGTACTCCTCAGCTTTACCTTTAGGTAAGTTACCAACGTCAATATAAAATATTCTACGTTCGGGAGCCCGCGCTAAACGATAGATTACTAATGAGTCTTCCATCATTCTTAATTGATTTACTGGTTTTACTGCTTTATGTAAATGCGAAACAACTTTTTTTCTAGTTTCATCTAAAACACCTGATGTAATATAACTAATAGCATCACCAGAAATTTTAACACCAGTATTCATTTTTCCTGGTTTTTCTTGATAAATGTAATATTCATCTACCTTTTCAATTAACTTAGCACCAGTTTTTGGATCTTGTTTTGATTTAACTTCTTTGACTTTTCGTATTTTTGTAGAATCAATATAGCGAGCTTCTTGAATACCAAGCTTAGGATTTACATCATCTATAATTAAATGATGATATAATCTACCATCTGTATACCATCTACGGAAAATATCATGACCATTATTTGCAAAGTCTAGTAAATTTAAAACGCTTTTAAACTCATCACTTATAGTATTCTTTACTGACTCTTTTGCTTCTACATTATTTAAATTAATTTCTATGGTTTGATCTAAGCCACCAGCAATTATTGACTCGTTTACAATATCCTCAATAGCCATATCTACTTCAGGGTGCATTGAAACCCCTCTGTATTTCATAATTAATTGAACATTGTCTTTTGCTTGATCACCATTGATATCTACATATTGGCCATAGTGACCAGCTGCACCTGAAGTGACATATCCAGAACCATCCTCATCTTGAGGTGGAACGATAGAAACTCTTTTCTTTTCTTCTTTTTCAACTTTAGAAGATCTTCTGATCTCAAATCCGAAAAGTTTTACACCATTTGGTTCTGCCATCTTTTTATCCTAATTATATTTACAGAGAGGGGTTTCCCCCTCTCCGCTCTATTTTATTTATATAACCTTAACTAGTAGTATTTGACTGCCAGTACTGCATTTGGAACTCAACTGTGAACTCTTCAATTGTGTCGTTCGTATCATATGCTAGATCAATAGCGCTCACATTTGTTGGGAAAGCACTTTTGATTCTATATGATTTTAGTTTAACACCATCTTTATCTAATTGATCTACAAAAAGATCAGTTTGATAATCGGATGGATTTGTTAAACCAGTGTTGGACGCATGTTGATTAATTGCATTCATCCAACGTTCCATTGAGTTTCGTACAGTAAAATCAGTATCATTAATAATTGTTACTGTCCAAGGTTCAAAGGTTCTGTCTCCCGCAATTTGTAATTGTCTGCCACGGAATCCAACAGGAATTGATGACATCGTAGATGCCGGCAATTGTGCTGCTTTTGCCATGAACGCAGTTTTTACTATATCACCTTCAGCTTGAACTGCTGGTGGATATGTAATAATACATTGAAACAGATTAGGGCGAGCGCCGCCACCTTTAAGTTGAGATTTAAAATCTTCTATTCTAAGAATTGCCATTTTTCAATCTCCCTACACTGTACCGACGATTTCTTCAAACTCAACACCTGTTCTAGCTGCCACAAAATTAAGAGTGACGAAGTTGATAGAACGTGCTGGTTTAATGAAAAGGTTCGAAATAAATTCGTTTCTGTCAATTACAGCGGCAGTATTGTTAGTTTCATCACATACGACTCTAAAGTCTGTGATGCCTCTTCCACCTTGAATTTCTCTCAAGAATGGTTCAACAATACTTACGAACTCAGCTCTTGTGAATTCGTCATTAAATTCAAACAAGACATTCTTTGCTGCTGCCGCGATTGATCGTTCAATAACTAAGAACAATCTACGGACATTGATTCTATCAAATGCAGAAGGTCTAGATAAATGAGTTTTGTCACCATATAACAATATTCCTTCACCAGGAATGTTTGCTACAGGATTAATACCCGCTTTATATAGAGTGTCTCGCTCTGTTTTATTAGCACTGTATGCTAGTGATGTTACACCTAAATATTGGCCTCTTCTTGATCCTGCTGGTGAGAACCAAGGTGCTGCGTTAACAGCCGTTGATGCCATAATACCTGCTGTTGAAGATGCAGCAGGAATAAAGATGTATTGGTCGTTATATTTATCATATACTTTTAGGAAGTTATTATCTACCGCTAAGTATGAAGATCTTGTTAAACCAGTTAGTGCTGCAGTTGTATCAGTTACTTCCGCACCGCTATTATTTACAACGGCTGCTCTATTTGGCGATGCTACCACCATACAATCTTGTCTACCATCTTGTGCAATGGAAACCAGATCATTTACTACTGTTCTATGACTTGCAGCAGCTGACATGCTAGGAGCGATTAAGAAATCAACTGTAGTAGTGTCGATATCTTCAAATAAATCAAATCCTGTCGCATATTGACTAGTGCTAAGAGTTCCTGATTGAGCACCAGAACTAAGGCTAGCAGAAACACTGTCTCCTAATGATCCAACCGCATAGACCCAATTTGATCCATTGTTGATAACATTAGGCGCGTAATTATCAGTACCATCTGCTGTTTTTGCACCAGAAACAGTTGACAAGAACTGCCATGTTTCTAACACTTCACCAGCGGTACCAGTGATATCACCGTCTTCGTCAATAACCAAAACATGAACTTCATTACTGTCCGGCGCCGCATCAAATTGATTTTGCTGTGCTGAATCAAATTGACTTGTAAAATTGTTTGGTCCGGCTGTAATAACTTTTAAGCTGTTACCAAGTGTACCTGGATAACGAGCTGCGAGGCTAACACCATCTGAATCTAAGCCTGACTCGCTTATATCAAAATGTGCCTCATTTCTAATTTGTCGGGCGCTCCCTGCATCTACAGCATTAACTGCTGAATCCGTAGCTTCTCTGACCACATATAAATCTGAAGAGTACCTCAAGTAATATGCGGCTGAGTGGAAGTCTACGGAATTAGTTGCTTCAGGGGCACCAAATTTTTGTACTAGGACTCCTTCATCACTTACGAGAATTGGGGCTCTAACTGGACCCCAATTGAAATCACCTACATATGCGCCAATAGGGGAAGTAATCCCCGGAACAACATTAGTTAGGTCGACTTCTCTTGTCGTGACTGCTGGAGACGCTGATGGATTGAATGCCATATGTCTCTTCCTTTTCCATTTTTTTTAATTATAAGTTCTTAACATAATACGAATGTTCAATTAATACTATTTATAAAAATTAAATATCCCACGGATCTTCTTTAATTTGCCAAGGATCATCAGGTTTCCAAGGCTCAGCTTCTTCGACAATTCCATTATCATAAAAACCAAATGGTACCATATTATCTTCTATTTCTCTCATTCTTTGTTCAAACATTAGTTTCTTTATATTAATATCAGTGACTTCTCCAAAATAACTAGTGCCAACAAAATAACCAAATAAAACTAAATTCATTACTAAATCATCATGATTACCATCAGATGCTTCAAAGCTTTGACCCTTTGAAATAAAAGTTGATACTTCTAAGATAGTATCTTCATCTACAATATCTAATTTATTTTCTTCTAATAAATCTTTAAATGATGAACATCCAATTCTTTTGACTTTTCTATTCATATTAACACCAATAGAATCTGCTTTTATAGTAGATTCCACAAACATATTTTCATACTCTAAATCGTGATATAGACCATTACACACGACCACTCCTACATCATTAGATTCAACAACAATTAGTGCTTCATTATAAGAATTCGCATACTTATAAATAATATTTGGGAAGAGTAATGGAGAAATAAGATTATTGCGATATACAGCAACCTGTTGAAACGGCCTCACGCTAATGTCGATTACGTTAAATGTACTAAAGTCCTGTCCTCTTCCCTTCGCAACATCTACCATTATTACATAGTCATGTGTTTTTTTGGTTTCTTCATATATTTTTACACCTTCTGGTGTAACCATTATAGGTTCTTTTCTTCTCAATTTTAATAGCGTGTCGGCATTAATTAGAGTATCACCAGTGCCAAAGAAAGTATTCCCAAATTCTTGATCAAACTGAATTTGAGATGTGTTAGCAATTGTTTGTTCTTTCCATACCTGATCACGGCCTGGTACATCCCACCAATCTACTCTAAAAGACTTATATTCATTTGTTCCTTGTTCAGCGCCTTCCCATATTTTATGGAACACATTACCAATACCATTTGCAGTAGATGTAATAATAACTTTAGTGTTAATACCAGATGAGATAACTGGATATGTTGATGTGTAAAAGGTTGCGTCATTTTCAACAAATGCAAATTCGTCAAGATATAGTAAAGAAACTGACATACCACGAATAGATGAGCCAGAGGTAGCAGCAGCTACTATTCTAGAATTATTTGAAAATTCAATTGAACCTTTATTTAATGCTTTACACCCAGGCTGTAAGAAGAAAGGAAGATTCTCGAGCATTAGAGTGATTCTAGCCAACATCTCTCGTGATGTCGCGCCTTTATTAGCAAGAATAGCAATTGTTTTTTCTGAATTAAAAATAGCATACCACAGCAAATAGGCGACAGAAGAAATAGATTTACCTGACTGGCGGCATGCTAAAACAATACTAAATCTATTTTCATTAAATTTCTCGAACATTTCTTCTTGATATGGATATAAATCAAAAGGAACTAGACCTCTATCAAGAGATATAACTTTACAATATTTTCTAGCAAAGTAAATTGGATCATCCATACATATGGTATATTCTTTTATTTGATCTTCTGACCAGTTTTGAACTATACCATCTTTTTTTACATTAGGATTTCCTAAGTAATGCTGATCATTCTTCTGTAAATCTATCGGTGATATCAATGACATTATCCGGTTCTTTCACTTTCTTAGCATCTTTTAGTAATCTTTGTAAATCTGTTGTTGATCCTACAAAAAGATTGTTTGTTGTTTGACCTATTTGATTTTTATCATCTACTTTAAAATGCTCTTTTTTCTTTTTATGCATTGCTAATAGATCGCCATTTATATCAGCTCCATGTTTTATCATTTGAGATAAAACTTCGAATGCTCTAGGATGTTCAGTATTCCTAGCAACTTCCATCATATCTTCAATAGCTGATGATTGTTTATTAATTAGATCGTGATATACTTGTCTAGTAAATTCAAAATCATTTTTCGCATTATCTGAATCATTCATCCCTTTACCCTACACCGCCCACTTCAGTAATTGTAGTGCTAAAACCATAATCACTATCTGCACTTACATCATAAGGATCTAAATCAATAGGGTTAGGTTCTACAATAATAGTTGCGGCTTTAGCATTAGAGTCATCTTTAATTAAATCAACTTCTGAAGTAGCTGATCTAATTATATTTAAATCGTCAATAGGACCATAAAATGCTACTCTCATTTCAAAATCTAAAGTGTAAATAATTGTTCTTCTAGCTTCTAATGCTCCTTCAAAATCATCACTAAATGATGTTGACATTATAGTAATAGGAATGTCTTCTTTTATATCTTGAAAACTTTCAAAAGGTTTTACAGTAATAGTATACTGTGGATTGAAATATGGTAAAATTTGTTCTACAATTTGTAAAGCATCATCTTGTGTTTTAGTATACACGTTTAATTGAAAATTAATTAAATATGGTGCTGGAGTAAAAAATCTTTCTGCCTTATTTCCATTTAATTCATCAGTATATCTCATAAAGTTATTTAACTTAGGCAGTCTTCTTTCTGCATCATATTGAAATGATGTTATTTCAAAAGACATTCTAGGAAGTTTTAAAGCTAAAGTAGTATCAGTGTCTAAATTAGGATTCTCTCTAATTCTTTCTAAATATTTATTTTTCGGCGCATAGGATAAAGGAACTTTAACTTGACTTATTGTTCCACCGCTACTATTTTTTCTTAGAACATATATACTATTAAACAATGATCCAAAAATAGCAACACTTTTTCTTAATTTTTGATGATAAAAATAACTAAACATTAGCTAGGATCTCCAAATGGGTTTGATTCGCTGAAGTCTAAGAAGTCTGTGAATGTAGTTTGGAAATCATCGTTTTGTTCATTATTAGAAATCTTATTATCTTCTGCTATAGTAGTTATAGTATAAGTTGTGTTTGTTCTTGTGTTAACAATACTTCCAGGAATAAATTCATGATAGAGTCCATCTGCCGCACCTGCATGAACTAGTGATATTTTATTATTAACAAAGTCCCATGTTGCTAGCTCTCCACTCATTGTAGTAGATGGTAATGTTTGTCTAAACACATCTCCTGCTTCAAAATCTTCATCATCAGCAATATTATCTGAAACTGTTAATGTGTAAGTATATGCATATTTAGTTTCTATATTATCTACATCTACTACGCCGGTATCTAAATCTTCATCATTATATTCAAATAGTTGAGCTCTTAATTTATAAACTGGTAAATTACTTAGTTGATAAAAAGGTTGTTCATGTTCTACATGCATAATTTGAAATAATGAACGAGACAGGGGAAGATAGATTAAATCACCTTCTAAAGGTCTCACTGAATTTATTTCATTATCAACTCTGCCTACTGTTTGCGTCCATCTTCTTCTTGAAACTATGAATGTAGCCTCATCTCTAATTTCAACACCAAACCTAGTAAATAAGTCGCCTTCTCCATCAAAACCTTCAACATTCTCAATATACATTTCAATTTTGTAATTTGAATTGAATCTCGCTGGAACTTCATCACCAAGTATTCTGTCTTCTGCTACAGTATCTCTAGGTAAATAATATAAATCTTGGCCATAAATTTTTAAAGATTCTATGACAATATCTTCATATAAATTTTGTTCTGAACGTTTACCGTCAGTGAAGTATGGATTTCTCATATTAACCTACAAAAAATGCTGGAGGGAGTTCGTGTTCTAATCTAATTTTTTCTTCAAGCGATTCTATTTCTGTTATAGCATCTTCAAAAATTTGTCTTCCATTCATTGTTACGCCGCCTGGAAGTTGCATTCCTTCAAACTTAATAAGGTTAGCACCCCATTGTCTTTTTATTAATGCAGTGGTATATTTTTTCAGCCACATATCATTATAAACTGAAGTATGGGTATCAGGATCTACAGTTTGATAAACTTCAGCTACAATATAATCACCTTCTTTTATATCTTTATCTGCAAAATCTCCATGAATATAAAGCCTGTTTTGTCTTCTAGCAAAATTAACTATAGGCGCACCATTTAATTTCATATCTAATAAAGATAAGTATTGTTGCATTTGTTCATAATAAGCTAAATCACCAGCCCAGTTTTGCAAATCTGCTATGTCATTTAACATCATTTGATATTTAATATCAAAAAAATTCATTGAGTTATTAAATGAGCTTGAAAGAGGAAAAAGTCTTTGTACATAAAGTATATCTGCAGAGATTGGAATATACTCATTAGTAACATCAGATGCAGTAACTTGATGTTTTAAATATGTTTTAAATGTGGCGTCTGAATGAAATTCTTGATAATATTGAATAGCTTCATCAACGCGATCTTCTATTTGATCTACATCTACATTAATTTCAATAACAGGATCACCCAATTTCCTTAAAGAATAATCAATTAAATCATTTCTACTTGCAGGACTGGCCATAGTTTTCTCCGCTTAAAAGTATCTTATGACTATTTATAAGATTTTGTTGGTCTAAAAACTCTTTGTCCAATATGATCACACATTAAACTTGTATCTGCCCAAACTTCAAATCCATTCGCACGAGCCTTTTGACAAAAATAAGTATCTTCTGATATAGTGTTTTTATGATCTATCGCAGGCTTATATAAGAAATGAGGATATTCTAATGTTTTATAAACCTCACCTTTAACTAAAACGCAACCAAATCCACACCCACCAACTTGAACTAAACCATGTGGCAACGCGGCGAGTACTGCGTGATCTAAGCCTCCAGTATGTGGATTATCTAAAAATATTTCAGGTGTGTTGTTTTCGTTTCTTTGAACATATACACCAGAAACAACATCTTTGTCATATGATATTAATTTTTCTAATGTGTCATTTGGTAATATTATATCTGAATCTACGTGTAATACAAAATCATAGTGTTTACCCCATTCAGCTATTAAGTTTCTTATTTGATCTACTTGATAACCATAGAAAAATTCTAATTGAGTTTCGTATCCATTTGGAACTCTTAAATCATATATAGATTTAAAAGTATCAGATTCAATATTTTTATTTGTTGGTACTGCAATCAGTATTCTTTTCAAATCAAATTCCTTTTTATATGAAACAGAAGCATTTTTATTTTGTTCTATTGTATTCACTTTATAATCGTTTAGAGGATTTACATCATTATAATAACAAACTATTTCTTTTACTGCTTTAATTTTTTCGTGGGGAATTTTTTCTATTAGTTCATAAAATAGTGGATTATCCATACCACTCATTAAAAAATTTCCATCTTCTTTAAAAACTTCTTCATTTAAATCTAAACAGTATTCACCTTTAACAGTTCTTAAATGAGTATAAGGTATTTTCCAGTTAAATAGATGTTCCCTGTAAGTTTTATTTTCTTTTACTTTTTTAGGATAATCTTGAGCAACTAATGGAATTTCATCTGCTAAACTCCACATAGATCCATATGTGAATTCGTATCCTTCATCGTATAATCTGTTATAATAATCGAATAAAGTATTATTACTAACTAAAAAGTCGTCACCATCTAAAAACATAACAATGTCATCTTTTTTAACAAACTTTTTAATTGCTTTTAATTGATTTGCAATACACCCTTCTCTTTTAGAATTTCTTATTACGCACCTATTTTTATTTTCCATTATAATAGGTGTATCGTCTGATGCATCATCTACTAATACATGAATATAATTATTATAGTCTTGCTGTTCAATTGACCTGCAATGTGTATAAACATAATCATTAGCGTTTCTAAATGGTGAAACTATTATTATTCTTCTTTCAATTCCAATTTTAGGATGTACGATTAAATCATCTTCATTTACAAACTTTCTTCCGTAAATTCTTGCTACATCTCGGTTAATTTTATTAACTTTTTTAAAATCAGTTTTTGGTAAATATTCTTCAACTTTTCTATAAAAGTGTTGTTTCCATTGTAATGCTATAGTAGACCATGAATAAATGTCGTTTACTACATCACAATAATTTTGTTTTTGCATAAGTAAATAATCATTATGATAAGCGTCTAATACTAAATCTATAAATTTTTTAGATTGTTCTTCTGCATTTATGTAAGGAAATAATCCATTTGGAACTATTGGATAATCAGTTTTATAACATGCTAAATCAATAGCGGTTTCTTCTAAAGCACCAAAATTATTTGTAATGACCGGTGTCTTATATAAAAGAGATTCTAAAGTTGATATACCAAATGTTTCAGGATATTCAGTTGGATATAACATAAAAGTAGCATTAGCTAGAATTTCTGCTACCTTTTTTTGTGAAATTACCCCAGTAAAAGATACATCTAAATCGCTATTTTCAAATTCTTTCTGATAACGAATTAAATCCTGTTCTTGTTTATCAGGCTCAGCTTTATCTGAAAATTTATAAAACCCACCTATTATTGTCAATTTAGCTTCAGGTATTTTTTTCTTTACTTCAGGCCAAATTAATTGCAATAATGGATTAAGCCCTTTAGTAACAGCAGATGCATACACAAAATGATTTTTATCTTTTTTAGATAAATCTATTTCATCTATATGTTTGGTCGCACCGTTTCTAGTTTGAAAGATATAAGGTTTCATCACTTCAAACATTCTTTTAATATTAAAATGATCACTGGTTGTTGTGTAAACTGTATGAAAATCAGATAAAGTAAATAATTGGTGTATTACTCCAGTTTCTAGCAAATTTGGAATAGATTCATCACCCCAAGCAAAAGTGTCGTGTAACCACATAACTCTATACTTCGAATTCATAACCATATCATGGTATCTTTGAGGCTCAAGAAATGGAATTGTTGTTCTAGAAACTATAGTGATATCAAATCTTTCACTAAAATCTGCTTCACTATGATCAACGTATCGTACATTGTCATAGATTCCAGATGAAGAAGTTTCATCATTACAATTATTAAACACAGTAACTTCAAATCCAATTTTTTGAAGTTCTTTTGCCATCATTACTACAGCATATTCAGATCCACCTAGTCCACGTTTACTAAGTGTTTCACCATCATACACTAAACCTAAAGGATCGATAAATGCAATTTTCATAATATAAAACCTTATTTAAAACTATTTATTATACGTTTCCGGTGTTAGTTGCAGGATACGCTCTATCAGCTCCCCAAATGATTCTAACAGCCCCATCAGCTCCGTCTCCGCCAAAACCAGTGTAATCATCGTCATCGGCACCACCGCCGCCGCCATATAATCCGCCGTTAGAATTTGAATTTCCTACAGAACCATTCGCGCCGCCAGATCCACCATTGCCTCCCTGCCCGGAGCCAGGTAACCCGCCCGATGCTCCTTCACCCAAAATACCAACGCCACCACCGCCGCCGCAAGCTGAGCTTATGCAAGTACCACCAGAGCCACCACCGCCAGATCCTGCTGATCCACCGGTGTTGCTATTTGAGTATGCACCAGCCCCACCATTTCCAGAATAGCCACCAGCACCACCACCGGCACCTCCAGCATTATTATATGAAGCTAATCCACCTCGGCCGCCATTGCCACCACCTTGTCGCAAAGTTCCCGACGATGATCCGCCTGGGCCAAATCTTCCTGCTTGATTTGTGCCGCTGCTTAACGCAGTTAGTCCACCGCCGCCACCACCACCTTGTAATACAATAGTACCGCCTTGTCCAATTGAAGACGCAACTCCGGGATTGCCCGTGGAGCTGGAACTTGTACCATCGCCGCCCCGTCCAACTTCGACAGTTAAAACCTCGCCCGGCGTAACTGGAATAGTTGCCCAAGCTAGACCGCCGCCGCCGCCACCTGAACCACCACGGTTACTACCGGTACCAGCAGCACCTCCCCCACCTCCTACGCATACAGCAGAAACTGAATTTACGCCAGATGGTACTGTAAATAAAGTTGTCCCAGTAACAGTAATTTGGGATTGCCCAGCCGGAGCAACTGGACCTTGATAATTATCTGAATCTCCATTGTAAAGCCATTCTTGAATATAATCAGCATCAAAAGTACCGCCATGAACAAACGCTCTAGAATAATTAAATCCATAAAGTGCATCATAATCACTATCGTGATTAAGATTTCTTAAGCTTTCATTTCCAAAATGTTGACCTAAAGGATTTTGTACCATTTTCTTCTCCTAAAAACCATATTCTATAAAAACACTTCCGTTTCCTTCAGCAACACCAGTAGCGCCGTTATTATATTGCGCGCCGCCTCTACTTAAAGCGGTCGAGGTTGCTCCAGCGTTTGCAAAAGATCCCCCGCCTCCTCCAAAAGAAAATGCATCAAACGCATAGGCGCCACCTGAATATCCACCGCCACCACCTTTATCATCATCAGTACCTGTTTGAGCTGACCCTGCACCTCCACCACCAAATCCGCCTTGATCATTGGTGCCACTAGTATGTTCTGCGCCATGCGATCCGTTTCTAAATCCATATGCGGTCGTGCCAGTGAGTTCGGTATTAGTAAAATTATTTCCTGCGCCATTGCCACTATTAGTTAAATATCCACCGCCACCACCAGAATTATTGGCTGAAGTTGATGAAGCTGCGCCATTACCTGCAGTTCCTTGACCTCCGCTATTGGTGAAGGGGTTTGTGGTGGTTGCTTGCCCTTCACCAGCTGTATAATTATCTGTTCCTCCATCACCGGCATAACCACCAGCACCTCCAGCAGCAAATAATAAAGTATCACTGCTTGCTTCAACATTTGCTCTTGTACCTAAAGTAACATAAGTACCTCCTCCACCACTTGGATTTTGACCATTGCTAGGATCATCTGCTCCTTGTTGGCCAACAACAACAGTGATAACATCCCCAGCTGATAATGTATATACCCCAACAACTTTTGCTCCTCTAGCACATCTTCTTTGGCTATTGCTTGGGGGAGTAAAATGATTCCATCCATTAATCGGACCCCTGGAGTTAATTGTTGCTGTTGAAACGCCACCTCTAGCACCTTCTAAAGTAAATCGATAATTTCCATCTGAAGGAATTTCGTATTCCTGATATCCAAAATCTCCAGTAAGTGTTCCATTAGGAACAGTTTGACTAGTTATTTGAGAACTAGTTGGTCCAGACTGCAATAATGTTGTGTTTGAAGCGCCGCCCGCTGATGAAAGATAAAAACTAAAAGGGGGGGCTGCGGATGGAGGTGTCCAATCTTTATGTAATCCTACTAAAGCTCTGAGTGAATATATTCCAGGATCTCTTTGTCCTAAATAACCTCCTACAGCAAAACCAAATCCTGCAGGTCCCGTAACTCTTATAGATCTTAATAATCCACCGAAATTAAATCTTTTACTCATGATGTCATTAACCTTTGAAAAGAACAAATTATGCTTGGACGATATTCCCATTGCCCACTTGTTGGTTCTGTTGAATATCTCCAATCTAAACGCCAATCTTTTGTGTTTGGAAAAGTAACTGGATTTTCAGCGTCTATAATAGTAACACCTCTAATACCACCTATTTGGAGTGTATTATTATCTTCTCTACTCCAAACATAATCCCATGCAAGGGCGCCGCCATAATTTTGTTGCTGTATTCTAAATCCTAATGAAGGATAATAAGGTGGATGACTTCCTTCAACCGCGCCTTGGTCGTTATATGCTGAAGATCCCATGCCCGTTACTGTTAAATTTACTATTCTTATTGCATCATTACTTGTACTACTAGTGCTTCCTAAAGCTTCACCAAAATCAATTAATTCATTCCAAGTGTCATCAGCTGCGGAAGACGCGCCTGTGGCAGTAAATGAAAAAGTATATACGTTTGTCATGTTTAAATAATTAACAGCCATTATGCAAACTCCTCTCCACTAATTATATATCTTATACCGCTTGGTGATGCGGTTACTGACGTAGTAATATAAAGCCCATGAGCTCCAGCCGACCCCTCATGAGCAGCATGAGGACCTAACCATATAGGACAAGACGCATCAGCTACTAAAATAGTATTGCCGGGTTGTAATGGAAAATTATCTAAATAAATTTCAGTAATATTGCTTGTAGTATTTGTCCAAGCTTTAACAGAAATTGTAGCAGTAATAGAAGTAGTTACATTAAAAAATTCTAAATCAGTAATTCTAATTAATCCATCAGCTACGGATGTCTGATAGAGTGTAGTGTTAGTTGATGATAAAACGCCAGATTTTAAAAATGGCTCAATTTTTGTGAGATTTAATATATTATATGACATCTATGTTATCTTTAATCCGTTAATAAACATTCTATAGTTTGAAGAAGACGCCAAGGCTGATATCGACGTTATTTCACCGTTTCCTACATATATTGGAGCTCCTTTATACACTAATTGCACACTATCAAATTTAAATAATGGTTGTTGAAATGCTAAATATCTATTTCCACTAGGAGAGTTTAACCTTACTGAAAAATGATCAGAAGCACTGGGAAAATTATTGAGGGTCCCATTATCCCAAGCTACTATAATCGATTCTATTATTTGTGTTGTAGAATTCGCAAAAGTCATAACAGAAGTTGAAGTAGTAGTCATATCATATCGCTTTCTCCAAGCATAGATTGTATTACTAGCAGCATTTAATGTTAATAAGTTAACAGCCATTATGACAACTCCGTATAAGTACACCAATAATTAGTAGATCCACTAAATGCACCAGCATCAGTATAAAGTCTTAGTTTCTCATTTGGAAATAAATAAAAGGGATTTTCATTGGTAAAAACAGGATTCATAATACCTCTAGTTATTGTTATTTGCATAATCATATAACTAGTGCTGCCTGTCGATTGATAAAGTCTATATTGTGCGTTATTAGCTCCAGTGTTTGAAATGCCTACAAAATTAACAGCAAATGTTTTACCTGATCCATTTGGGTTTGATATTATATCAGTAAACTGTGCTTGAGCGCCTTGACCAGTCGAAGATATTCTTCTTATATTTGTTAAACCTAAAAAATTGTTAGTTCCAGTTACTAAAGTCATGTTAAGTCCCGCTATCAAATAAAAAGTATTGAACTTGTGCTGTTAAATGATTAGTTACTCCTGAATCTAGTCTAAATTGTATTTGTTCTACTCCAGTAGAATTTGTACCTTGCCCTGGACTATCTCTTACGATAACAACAGGTGTATGTTTATCTAAAATTTGTAATACGCTGTTTCCACCAATTCTTGTTCTATTAAACATAATCCGGTGACTGACACCATCATAAACTCTCATTGAAAACGTAGCATCTGAATCTCTACGATTTGCAATAGTTAGAGATGTTGTCATGCCATTGCGCGCAAAGCCGCCATCATTATTACTACCCATGTTGGAACCAGTAACTAAAGCATTCCACAGACCATTTGAAGTAATAGTTAAATCTCTTGAATGTGGAACAATTTCACTTATATTTAAAAAATCAACTGCTTTAGCCATTATTTAGATCTCCTTATAAGAGCATAACTTGCGATAATATCAAAATCTCCATTCGATGCATCAAATCTTTCTATGGTTGCTTGTTGAAGAGGTCTCCAATCTGAAGTACTTGTAGGATTTGATTCTAAATATATAGGCTTTGCTTTGTCTATATAGTGCCAAGTTTCCCCAAACCCAAACCAAAAACCTGGTCTTACAAAATAACCAATACTACTTGTATTAGTAACATGTTCAGTCCCAAATGATCCATTTTCAAGCTTTAAAGTAGGAGCAATCTGTGGCTCCTCAGATCCATCTGTACTACATACATACAAACTCTGAAGAACCTTTAATTCATGATAATTAACATTAGATGATGTTGCAGAAATTGTCACGTTGCCAGATGCAAGTGTTCCTACCTCGGTATGTAATTCTATAGTATCGTATGCACCTGCTGTTGTGAGTGCTGCTAAATCTAATACACCTGCTACCATAATACTTATCCAAAAATTAACGCCATTGCAATTGACAAACCTATACCTGCTCCATCCGCACCCGAAGATCCAGTAAAGCCGGTACCACCTTTCGATCCAGTGTAACCTCTATCACCTTTTGACCCGCTATATCCTCTATCACCTTTTGACCCGCTATATCCTCTATCACCTTTCGATCCAGTGTAACCTCTATCACCTTTAGATCCAGTGTAACCTCTGTCACCTTTCGAACCAGTGTAACCTCTGTCACCTTTCGAACCCGTGAATCCTATATCACCCTTAGATCCGGTATATCCTCTGTCACCTTTCGAACCAGTGAATCCTCTGTCACCTTTCGATCCAGTAAAGCCGGTAGCACCTCTTGATCCAGTGTAACCTCTATCACCTTTCGAACCAGTGTAACCTTTTACACCATCATGAGCAAAAGCAAAGGTAACTTTTATATATGTAGGATAACCTCCAGATGTTCTTCTAGCATTAAAGTGATCACCAGCATTGGCTGATATACCTAAAGCAGAAGTAGTCAATACGTTTGTTCCTACTGGTAGTGTAATTGTTGGCATATTCGTTGCACTGGCATTTTTATAAAGTTGAATTATACAGTCTGCGCCAGACGGTGCGCCCGCACATACAATTGAAACTTTATCAAGATTACAATCTACTGGAACGGGGGCGCCTCTACCTGTACTGTTATCACCATCTCCAAAGGCTAGATATTGACCAAAAGTACCCGTCATCTCACCAACAGTAACAAAATATCCACCGCCAGAGCCATTTGCTCCAGCTGTACCTTGAGGTCCATCTGCGCCAAGAGAACCCGTGAATCCTCTATCACCTTTCGATCCAGTGTAACCTCTGTCGCCTTTTGACCCAGTATATCCGCGTGATCCAGTGTAACCTCTGTCACCTTTTGAACCCGTGAATCCTATATCACCCTTAGATCCAGTGTAACCTCTGTCACCTTTCGATCCAGTGTAACCTCTGTCACCTTTCGATCCAGTATAACCTATATCACCTTTTGAACCAGTGTAACCAACAAACTGGCCAACATTATTCCAAGTCGCTCCATCATAAACCCAAAGGTTACCAGTTGCCTGATCAACAACACCATCACCAGCGCCAGCTGAACCAAACGCGCTGTTTAAAGTGGTTTGGGGATTATTTGGAGGATTTACGTTAACGTCTGCTACTGATCCAGC
>Ga0209308_10001550_pt1 | contig 21111 bp, 22 predicted proteins | sample COGITO_mtgs_1204_3_FD_184806 | JGI IMG/M metagenome (GOLD analysis project Ga0209308, IMG submission 184806) | Pelagic marine microbial communities from North Sea - COGITO_mtgs_120405 (SPAdes) (version 2) | ecosystem: Environmental > Aquatic > Marine > Epipelagic ...
GCTTTCGCCTGGTGCATCTAATGTAATAGTTGTGCCACCTGCTAAGTTATCCGGTGTAATAACTACATTGTTAGTACCACTTGTTGATGTATTTAAAATCATCTTAATTTGACCTGCTGTACCATCTGCTAATTCACCTGCGTGTGTAGCTGATGTTGCGTTTACTTCAGTTACAGCTGATGTTACATCAATAGCTGTTGCTGATGAACCGTCTGCTACAATTGCCTGTGAAGATTGTGCTAGTCCTAACCAAGTAGGAATATAATTAAAGATGTTTTCTGCTGAAACACTTTTGTTAATAGGTGTACCACTTGGGTCATCTACTACATGAAACAGGTCTACACCTGCTAAAGCTGTACCTAGATTGGTAAGCTGCGTTATTTTCTTATCTGCCATTTTTTTCTCCTGTTAACCCCTTATGGGGAATGCTACTGTAGCCAGTTGACTACATCAAGTTATTCATATAGTTATTTATACAAGAAAAAGGGAGCCGAAGCTCCCTTAATCAATTGCCTTAAGCAGCGTTAGTTAATACTGATAGAGTTTCGTGTTGTACTCTACCTGCTCTACCGCCTGAACCTGTAATTTTCAAGTTCCAACCTGCATGAGCAGCTCCGTCTGCGACTTCACCATCTGCGTAGTTGAAAAGACCAATAGTTTGGCCTGTAATAAAATTATCTGCTGTTGCGTCTTCAAACAAATCTGTTCTATTTGCTGAAGATGTTTCTTTTCTGATTGCGGCTACAGCCCATAAAGGTGCTCCAGCGGCGCTATCAGCTGATGTTTGCATTGACATATTATTCTCTCCCTTTTAGTTAAATAATCGGTACTCAATTTTTTATATAGTACCACTATTTATAAGGGAGATTACTTGAAACCGAGTTTTTTGAGTTCAGAGATTGTTTGACTAGCAGTTTTGAATGTGATACCTGTACCACCTGCTCTATTGAATTCAGCAGTATTCTTTTCATAGTCATCAATTAGAATAGAACCAGGACTTGCATAGTTCTTTTTTTGACTTCTCATAACTAGATTGATTTTATTGGCAGGTATGCCAGTGTTCTTCATAGCCCACTTCTTCTTGCCTGGAATGCAATTAGGGTCGTGAGCATGTTCTACATAAGCACTTAGTATGTGAGGATTGTATTTCTTTACAAAGGTAAATAATTTCTTACCCTCATTCAACCAAGGTCCGTCAGACCAAAACTTTTTGTTTGCGATGATTGGATCCCAACGCTCTTTTCTACCAAGTTTAGTCCATTGATTGATTGTAAGACCAGTAGTCTTCTCAATATTCTTAACAAAATCGAAAAGAACACCATCCATATCTAAGTATATTCTAGGTAAATTTTTCATAGTGTATCCTTTTCTTTATTATGTGTATATCCTAACATACTTCCACACTAAAGGCAAGCACTATTTTGCTTATTTATTGTATTTAATTGTTGGATTTACTTCGATTTCACTTGGTTTTTCTTCTGTATCTGTTCGCTTTTTGTTCTTTAATTCAGTTTCACTGACCTTTTTCTCTTTAGTAGGTTCAATTTCTTCTTTTTTCATCTTATCTCTAAGAGCTTTGTATGCAATACCTACCTGTAAAAGAGGTTCACCAGTTTCAGGATTAACCATCTTCTGTGTGTCCTTTTGAACAGCCTTAGCTTTCTCTAAGTCAACCTTTTGTTTTAGAAGTGTGACTTCATCGCTTTTTTTTTCTAATTCTTTTTTAGCAGCGTCTTCGTCTTTCTTAGGTTCTTCTTTTTTAACCTCTTCTTCTTCAACTTCTTTCTCTTTCTTTTCGCCAGCTGCTTCTTTCCACATATCTAATACGGTTTCTGAAACAGTTTTGATGATTTCTTTTTCACCTTTGGCATCTTTCTGAGATTGATTTGCTTTCTTAGTTTGTCCCATATGGCTTTCCATGTGATACCCTTTGCCATCGCAATGGTCACACCCTTTACCTTTACACTGAGGACATTCTACTTTTTCTTCTTCTAAATCTTCGTTAGTTCTTTTCAAAACCTTTTGTACATCTGGATGTTTTGATAAACCTTTTGCAAGTTTCTCAATAGCTTTTACTGCGCCTGAATAGTTACCTTGTTTGTATCTAGGGTCATTTGCAATACCATATGCTTGTTTAATTTGTTGTGAAGAAAATTCTACAATTGTTTCTTCATTAATGCCTTCGTTCTTTGCTTTATATTCTTTGTCAATCTTACTAAAGAAAGCAGACTTCTCTTTTGGTGTCATTGCACCAATGCCTTTGCCTGTCTTCTCTAATTCTTTTTTGAATTTATCTTGATAAGCATTCTCTCTAGTATGTTTAGTCATGCCGGCAACTACATCTTCTATACTGCCGGGCTTTTTATCAAAGTTATTTTTCATGTTATTTACTCCCTTTAACTTTGGCAGCTAAGTCTTTGTCAGCTCCACCCCATGTTCCAGAGGATTTTGTTACGAATGAATTTACTCTAGCAAATGCCCATTGTTGCTGTGAAGCACCTGGTCGGTGTCCACCTCTCCATGCGGCCATTCCTCTATCGTAAACCTTCTTTAAAATACCGTAAGGCATTCCTGATTTTTCAGCTTTGTTTTTTAGACCTTTGATTTGTTCATACATCTCTTTTGCTGGATGGTCTTCGTTCTTCATTACCTTTTTAGCAATCTCATGTCCTTTTTCTATAGTCTTTTTATCTAAAGGTGGTTCATCGTTCATAGATTTCTTTGCTTGTGCCATACCAATTGCGTATGCATCATCTTTTTTCATTTCATCTAGTTCTTCACCTAAGATACCTTTTACTACAGATACTTTTAATTTTAATTCTTTTGCAATATCAGCCGCTGACTTACCATCTTTTTGCATGGCATCAATCTTACTCATCATACCTTCTTCTAAATCAGCATCTTCAACTGTCATTACATTTGTGTCTGGAAACTTTGCAACTACTTGCTTGTGAATACTCTCAATGTTTTTGGCACTATCAATTCTAACTTCTGAACCAGATTTATGAATTTCTCCACCACCTGTTTTACCTTTAAACATATTAGCGATTGTACTTGCTTCACCTGAATTCTTTGCCATGTATTCTACATACTCAACACTCTCTGTAAATCCTTCTACAGACATAATTGAAGCGGCCATATCACCTGTTGCCATTGATACATCACCGTTTGCTCTTTTGTATAAGAAGTATCTTGACATATTTGGTTTGCCATCAGGATACATTGTTACTTTGTCTGTGTTGTACTTAGCACTTCTACTCTTACTTTTTACAACAAATTTTTGTGTAGATTTACCACCCATAGTTGAGTTGTAAGTGATATTCATTGTATCACCTCTCTTCAAACTATCAAATTTCTTTGCGTCAATCTTACCCTCAGTAACATCTACTAACTCTTGTGTAGCCTCGTCTAAGATTTCGATTTCTTCCATTCTAATCTTACCAAGTTTATTTAAGTCGGCAGCTTTGTAATTATGTTTGGTCATAAGTCTAGTCATGGCCATTACTGATACAAATGGTATATCACCACCATATAATTTTTCTAATGCGTTCTTGTCTTTATCAAACTTGGTAAACATTGCACCTAATTTGTTTGCATTGTCAATAGAAATCTTCTTACCTCTTAAAGGTTCGTATTGTTTCTGTAACTGTTTAATTTGACTATCTGAAAAACTTTCTTCTAGTTCTTCATTTGCATTATCTGGATTGTACTCCATGTAATCTGAAACTGAATTGATATAGTCTTTTGCTTTTGTAATCTTAGATTGCACCCATGCTTCTAGTTGTGCATCATCTGTTTTACCTTGTAAGATAGAAGATAACTTTAATGCTTTATCAGATATAGCTTCTAGTTCTCCACGAGCCATTGAAATCTCATGGTCGGCAGCCTCTTTAATTCTTACATAAAATCTGTTATTAAACGGAGATTGGTATACATCTGCATCTTTGCCCATTTCTTTATTAGCCTTGTCGGCCATTTTCTGTGCCAATGCTCTGTTTGGTAAAGCGTTACCTAATACCTTAACACCGTTTTTTAATTTGCTTACTTCTTTTTCAGTCAGCGCTACTTGTTGCATCGCCTCTGTGAATGTTTGTCTATATCTGCTCATTTTAGTTGTCTACCTTTGCTCCCGCTCTCCATTGATAACACGACCAGTATCTAGCTTTCCATTTAGGACCTGGATTATCACAATTATGCCTAGCTCTAAAAGACTTTCTTCGAGCTGGGTTATCTCTCTTAATACTTAATCCAGTTGTATCGCCGAATGACACTTTAACAATATTGCCTTGGTCATTCTTAACATAAACATAAAACTTCTTACTGCCACCTCTAATCGGGTCGTTTAATTTAACTTTCTTACCTTGATACTCAGCCTCTTGTAAACCCTCAAGCTCGTGCTCAAAGATACACTCTTCACATGCTTCATCAATATTTTCGAATTCTTTAAATGTTTTCATTATAGTTTCTCTATCATCTTAGAAACGACATCCTCTAATCTAGTTCGCCATTCCTCTTTGTATCGTTCCCTATATTTATCAATTGTTTCAGCTGAAGAAGCCCATTCTTTTATATCTTTTTTGCCAATAGATTTAGGGTCGTTAGGTGTGCCTCTTAATTTAGCATCTACTGGTGCTACATCTGGCGTTTCACCTGGTGTCATTTCTTTTGTATGATTAGCATAATCATGCCCAATTTCATAGGACTCAGGTACAAAACCCTCTACTTTTTGTGCATCTTCTATACTCATCTCTTCAGGTACACAATTCGGTACCATCTTGTCACCTTTTTTCTTCATACCAACCTTTTTATAACCTGCCCAACAAGCATCTTGTAAATCTCTCTTAAATTCACCAAACATTTTCTTATACTTTGTTGTATGAATACTTGGTTTAGTCTTAGCATCTTTATCGCCTGGTGCTGGTTTATTATCGTTCTTTGTAGTATCTTTATTCTTAAAGTAGTCCGCTCTTTTGTCTTTAGTATCTTTCTTTAAGTCTTTGTAATACTTTTTAGGTTGTGTACCTTTTTTCTTTTTGACATCTCTATCCTGTGGTTGAGCATCCATATCTTCTTGTACATCTGATACTGCTTCAAAACCATAGTCAACATCTAAGTTATATTCTCTCACTTGTGCCTCCCTATCGCTGGCTTCTGGAATGCAATCCCAAATCCACGCTTTATGCAAATTGTTTTTGTTATCTTCTACAACAATATAATTAGTACCTTTTCTCACAATCTTACCTTCAATATTTTCTTTGATATACTTTACAGTATCGCCGATATTAAATATCTGTTCTCTGATATAAAGGTCTCTAATTTGTTGTTGTTCGAATTCATTTAAACTAGCAATTGGTTTCTGAGCAAGACCGATATGTGCGGCTGCACCACCGAATGAGGCAGCTAGTTTCATACCTCTTCTTACTTGTTTCATAATAGTTGTTGCATCTGCATTTCCTGGTAAACCTTTTTTGAAACTTGCAAGGTCACCTTTGGCAGCTGCAGCTCTCATCTTAGAAGCACTCATACCTGTGGCACCCTCAGCATCGGGGTCCCTTTCACCGGCAGATACAACTTTAATACTTTGAAAATCATATAGACCATGTCTTGATTTTACACCATTATATTTCTTTAAAATAGTATCGAATTCTCTTACTCTATCTGAACCTGCAACCATAGTTACATCTGTATAACCTTTATTGTGTAGGTCAGTTGCAAGGTCAAGTACCATATTCGTAGGATTAATTTGAATATTTCTAGCATGACTAGGAAATAACTTCTTCATAATCGTTAACTTATCTCTAGGAGATAGTGGATTCTTTTTAGGATCCTCACTTCTACTTAGAAAGATTTTGTAATCATTTGTAGGTTGTGACTTGACTTTACTAATAAGTTTTTCGTGACCAATTGTAGGTGGATTAAAACGACCAAATGCAAACGCAACAGACTTCTTAGTTGCCTCATGCATCTCTAAATCTTGTACTTCTTTATCAGTTACAATACCATCTTCTAAAATCTTTTTACACTTCTTGTAGAATTTTAGATAGTGATATTTCTCTAACATCTTATAGATAACATTTTTTGGTAGTCTATTCTTAACACCGTAATCTCTAATTTCATCTGGTGCCATATCTGTGTCAAATGCTTTTCTTCTTTCTGCATCAACACCGTCACCAATTCTAATGATAACTCGTAAGTCATCTTCGATTTCTTCTAACTTATCTTTAATTTTATCTTGTAAGTTTAGAACATCGTTTGATGATAAATCTTTTAATTCATTGTAGTCAATGATATCTCTTGTTAATTCACCTTTAACTACATCAAGTTCTTGGACTTTTCTAGTAAACTGGCCAATGTACATGTCAACATCAAATACAAAATCTTCTGGTCTTTTTACAAACACATCTCTTTCAATATCAAAAACGGCATCTGCCTTTCTGTTTTGGTCATCGTAAGTTGCTTTGTCTGTAATAAAATAATAGTTGATTGGATGTTCTGTACCAGGTATTACTTTACCTTGAATGTTATCAGGATTTGAGGCAGACAAATACTTCTTAGAAAGTCTAACTCTTTCGTCTTCTCTTTGACCTAATGGCACATCAAACAATACATTGATATCTAAATCTGCATCATTTCTATATCGTTTAGTTAAAATAGAACCAATTAAAGAATACTGTAGTACAGGATATTCACTCTCAAATACCTTTAACTGTTTCTCTATCTGTGCCTTAACACTTGGTTTAATTTTAGGGTCATTGGTATCTGCATCATTGAATACAGCCGGTGCATATGTCCGTCTTGGTATATCAATAATACTTTCTATGACTTCTCTAAACTTTTTCATTTTCTTCTCTTGTTCCTTAGTTCAGTAGCAATCCATCTTTTAGCTGTATAAGATTTGATTGGATTGTTAAGCATTCTGTTAACTGCTTTACTTACTTTGGTCATTGTTTGTGTTGTTAATTCTTTATCTGATATATTGTTATCAATAATTACCATGTTACTAGGACCAAATAGGTTTTGAAACTTACCAATATTTGATTGTACATCATTCCAACTTCTAGTTACAATATATTCTGGTATTGTTCTACTTCTCATTTGATTTCTTTGCAATGCAACATCTAAAGATGTGTTGACAAATATCATATGGGCATCGTAACCTAATTCTTTCAATGCTCTTACTTGATAAGAAATCTTATCGAAATCTCTACCAGTACCATCAACTACTAAACCTAAACGACCCGCTAATGCTAAGTCTAACATATTACTAGTTGTTGCCTTTGCTCTGGCACGAACCATATCTCTAGCATCTGCTTCACTATCAGGCATTTTCAATGATAGACCTGCCTTTTTAATACCTCTTTCAAATGCATTATCTGAATTTATAACTTTTAAACCTGAACCAGCAAATGCACTAGTTGTTACAAATGATTTACCAGAACCTGGACCACCAGCTAAAAAGAAAGCCTTAAAGATGTTCTTATCATAAACACCCTCTGTTAAGTCTTGATATCTTATCTGGTCAAATGTCTTCATTTCTTTACCTTGTTTATTATTTCTTTAGCAATACTTTCAGGTGTATCACCGTATGCCTTAATATTTATTATTTCTTTCTTATAATACTGCAATAAAGGTCTAGTTTCTTTTTCGTAAGTCGCCAATCTTTTTTTAATAATATCTGGTTTGTCGTCTTCTCTACCTCTTGCTGTCAATCTTTTTATAATTTCTTCTTCTGGTACGACAAGATTTATTACATAGTCATACTCAATACCTTGTTCTTCCATCATCTTTGCTTGTTCAACACTTCTAGGAAAACCATCAAAGATATAACCTTTTTGTGCATCTGGTTTTTCTAACCTTTGTTTTACTATCTTAATTGTCAAAGGTGTTGGTGCAAATTTACCTTGGTCTAATAATCTTTTTACTTCTTTACCATCCGGTGTATTTGTTTTTGAGATTGCTCTTAACATTTCACCTGTATAAATGTGGGGTATATTTAATTCTTTCTTAATAATATCTGAATAGGTAGATTTACCAGAACCAGGACCACCTATCATAATGATTTTAGGTCCGTTTATTGCCTCAAAATAGAAGTGTTTAAATGTCTTCATTAATTCCAACCCTTTGGCATAGTAAAGTTTTGCCTACTAAATTCTAATCTATCTACAAATTTAACTGCACCTGCTGTACTGTTGATTGCAACATAACCCTCTGGTGCCGTTACTCTGTAACCAGTTTTTGTTCGTAAGAAGTGACCAATAGACTTAATCTGGTTCATCTTCTGTAGTAAAGTACCTTTTGCAATACCTAATGTAATGTGTGAGGCAATAGCAAAGTATAATGCTGATTGATTTCGGTCAATAATTTGTAAACCTTTTTTCAAAGCAACTTTGTATTTTTCTTTTCCTCGTTCTGTTTTCTTACTATCAATTTCTTGTTGTAAGTAATTCTGGAAGTAATCTCTAAACTGTGCTTGCATGATTTTAACTTTAGCCATGCTTGAATTTGAATTTCTAATGTATGAGTTAAAGTATGTTTTTAATCTGTAACCTACAGATAGTTCATCGTTGATATTACCACTCATCAAATCTAAAATTGGTTTTGCTTTTGATAATGAACCTTGTGCCATTCTAAGTTGTGCATCAAACTTAGCTAACTCTGCTTGAGTGAATGTTGAAGAACCTGAAGTGTCTTGGTACTTTGCACTTGCCAACCATATATTTTTATTTGTAGAACCTGTTACTGAACCAAAACTAGCAGCTAAACTTGCCATAGTTTTACCATTGTATTGTGTATGAAACACGATACCCATTTTGGCAGCTGCAATTTTTTTACCAACTGCACTATTTTTTGGCATAGCATATGTAATTGTATTTGGTGTAAAAGAAATCATTGGTTCACCGTCTATAGTGACATTCTTTTTGTCATCACCTGTGAACAATAGGTCACCTTGTAAGATGCCTTTGATGTTTAATTTAGATAGATAAGCAAGACATACTTTTAATTTTTGTGCAACAACACCACCATGGTTTCTATCAATATCTCTATTAGTATAGTTTATCTTAGGTGTTTTATTGAAGACTGATTTTGTACCGACAAAGAATTTGCCATTTTCAGGATTGATACCACAGATAATAGCAGGCGCACCGTCCCATTTAACCGTAATATTGACCTTACTTCTGGCAGAACCAGCAAGCATATCTCTTACAGTCATTAGGAAGTTTAACGCATTATCACCACCTTGTGAACCACGGTTGATGATATCATCTTCCAGATGTTCTAGGTGTGTATTCGTATCTTGTGTTTGAAACCCTTTAAAACTAAACATTTGCCTCTCTCATTTTTGTCCATTATACTATAAAAGTTGAGGTTTGGCAAGCCCTCTCAGTCAATCCATTAACAAATCCACTACTATTTATAAGTTAATGGTCGTTTAGTCCATTATATTTTACGGCCAGGTTGAAGAATTGACCTAGTTTATGTTGAACACCGACCTTATTTGACCTTACAGCCATGTTCATGGTAGCAATTTTCTTACTACCTTGATATAAACAGAATGAAAAGTTCTGTTTTGAGGTGGTGGAAATCTCTACTTTTACACTAGTTGCCTTTGATAGGTAAGCATTCAATCTGTTGCCATCTTTTACTTCTCTGTATGTGTCGTTAACTGCCTTGATAATAGTAACTGGTACATCTGATTGTTTTAATATCTGAGCACGACACCAATCTGAAAATTTATGATAATCTTGTACCATTAAATCTGAAAGCTCTTCACGAATACAATATAGACCTTTGTCATATAGTTCTTCATATTTTTTTAGATTATCTCTTTCAAATTGTTCTAATACATCTAGTGTTTTATTTCTTTCAGCACCCTCATCATAGTTAGATGCTGTAATATCAATCTCATTGTAAACTTCTTTTAATAGTTTCTTTCTTAGTTTGATAGATTTGGTATTACCTCTATCAAAAAATTCATAGATTGGTTTTACATATGTGTTTAGCAATGGTTCTTTTGTGGACTCACCACCAGCTTTTAATGAAACACCTAATAGTGAACCATCATTAAAGAAGATAACAATATCAGCAGGTGAATTAGCTGGAACACCTACTGGTTTTGCACGATATGTCCAATATACCGTATCTATTTTCTTATTATTGTTTGTATCTTTTAAATATTTTCTAATCGCCATTGCGTTAGTCATCTTCACACTATACAAAGAGGACTCTGGCATTTGTTCGATAAAATCTAAACCAGCCTTTAAGTCATTCTGTGTGACATAAGGTGGTTGTAACTTACTAGATAATCCTATAATTTTTTCATATAGTTTATCTATATTTGTTTCTGTAATGCCATTTAAAAATGCAAGGCAAGGTACAAGTTCTGTAATTGTGGAGTTTAAAGTGGTCTCTGTCATACCACCAGACATTGGTTTGTAAACTATTCGTACTGTTGTACCGTCAATAGTTGTTTCGGTAATGTCTTCACTAGATAAAGATGTTTTCTTTTCTGTAACAGGTAGTTTTAGTGTTTTAAAATGATTGCCAAAATGTTTTCTAGCAGTAGGTCTACTAGCTGCTCTAGCAAAAAACACATCTGCACTTAATGTAGATTTCTTTTTTTCATAAGATATCTTAGCCCCAGCTTTGGCAGCTGCTTGTTCTACAAGTTTATACTGTGTTTTAGTAAGTAACATTTATCTCTCCTATACATATTTATAACACACCTAGGAAAGATGGCAACTAGTAATTCCAGAGCATCTTAGGAATACCACCGTTAGGCAACCAAACTTTCTCTTTATTATGAAAGTCTGCAAGTTTCTTAGCGTCTTCTTCAAAAAAATATTTAGCAACAATATTGTTTGTCGGTTCCTCTCGGACACCCCATAAAATCTTCTTGCCTTCTTTAATCATCTCAGTAGTATAACTCACAGTTTTTAAATCCTCCGGTGGTCGTTTATCGCCTTTATGAAATCTTACTTTTTGTTTTTTTCTAGTTCTTACCATATCCAACTTATAAATGAGTAACGAATACCTTTAGTTACTGGTTTTACGACATGTGGATAAATGAAATTACTAGGAAAAATTAGAATATCACCTTTTGAAAACTCTCTTTGTTTGTCTATCATAAAGAATTCTCCACCCTCAAAATCATCATTAAGTAAACCTAACACACTTAGTATAGGAACACCTTTTCTTTCGCCATCAAACATAGAATGTATGTGGTCACAATGAAGAGCCATCTCTTTACTCTCTTCATACTTATTAAATCTTACATGTGAGTAACCTTGATACTCACTAAACCAAGGCATATTTAAATCTTTAACATATTGGTTTGCTGTGTCATCAACAATTTTGTTTAGTTGATTTTTAGTTGGTACATTATCCCAACTCATAGACAATTCTTTATCTTCATCTCTAGGTTTAGTTTCACCTGTTGTTGCATTATAAAAATTATGTTTCTGAAAATTTATAGTACCCATGGCATGTACCGTATGTTCACATAGACTTTCAGATACAGCACCTTTATATAATTTGGCGTATTGTTGCATTATACTTTAAAATCGCTAAACTTATCGTAAGCGTCCTCTTTCTTTTTAAAAGGTTGATTGGTTTGATTAGCGTCAACAATATCTTGTGCTGTTTGTTCTACATCATACAACCTCATTTTACTACGGTCAACACCCACAATGAATGCTCTGTTTGTACTAGGGTCATTATATCTGTTTTTCAACTGTTTGATTTTAATTTGACCTAGTTGTTCTAGTTCGTCATTTGAAATCAAAGCGAACATAAAGTCTGCCGTAGCAGGCAGACCAAAACTTTCTGAAGTATCTTCAAGACCAATATCTGTACTGACAAAACCAGTTCTTGTGGTTTGTGTTGCACTAAAGATTGGTACATCAAACTCTACAGCAAGACCTCTAAGTTCTTCTGCAATTGCTTTTACATAAAAGTATGATGATATATTACCACCTTTAAATCTACTTGAAGAACAAATGTTTAGATAGTCAATAAAGATTGCATCTGGTTTAAAACTCTTCTTCAATGATAACTCATTCAACAATGCTCTAAAGTGACCACTATGAGCAGAAGCTGTTGGATATTCTTTGATGATAAGTTTACCTTTTGTCTTAGCTTGTATCTTATCCATCTTGTTATCATACAAATCTTTTGGCATAACATGTAAATCTTCCATAGATACATCAAGTAAGTTTGCATCAATTCTTTCTGCAATTCTTTCCTCTGCCATCTCTAATGTGATATACAATACATTCATACCTTGTGTCAAATAAGATGATGCTACATGACACATGAATAGTGATTTACCAACGCCTGTGCCTGCAAGAGCAATGTTCAAAGTTTTACTTGGAACACCACCTTTTGTAATTCTATTCATGTAATCAAGGTCGAATTGAAATCTTTTCTCTTTAGTATGGTACCAATCAAATCTGGATTTTGCATCTTCAATATAGTCATGGCCAACATGATTGTCAAACGACACGGCCAATGCATCTGATAAGATACTTGGTATTGCCTCTGGCGTCATCGCCTTGTCTTTGCCATCCAAGATTTTAATACCAGACAATACAGCATTATGTACAGCACGGTCTTTACAAAACTTTTCAGTAGTATCAATCAACCACTGTTCATCACTCTTCTCATCTGATAAACCTACAACATATTCTTTTATTGCTGTATGTTCTTCTTCATTAATATCTTTACGAGTATTAAGTTCAATTAAGATAGTTTCTTTTGTAGGAAGATTATTGTACTTATCAATAAACTTATACACTTCTTCAAATAGTAACTGTTCAGTTCTTGTATTGAAGTAATCCTTTTTAATAAAAGGTAATACTTTTCTAGTGTAATCTTCTCTGAAAAAGAGATTGCTTAGTATTGTGGTTTCTATTCTATTCAATTATTGCCGTCCCATTCTTTAGTTGTTCATCAAGTAATTCTACCAATATATCACCTATATAATTTATAAATTCTTGATTATCAAGCAGGTCTAAATCTCTTGGATTTTTTACTACTGTATAATCAAATGTCAAAGGTAATTTACCCTCAGCATCTTCTTCCACTTTTGGTGGTATGCCAACCTTACCATATTTGTAAATGGTATCGGCAAATGGTCCTTCGGTCAACTTAATACAAGTATGGTCTTCGCCCTCTTTTTGAGCAAAGACATATCTTCTATTCGTCTTCGTCAGAGCCGTAGCTGAATTTTCTTTTTGTGTACTCATCAATTTGGTCTAATACCTCTTTTGTAAAATATGTTTCAGGATTATCATTGATTGTTTTACCAAATTGTTTTGTACCATCTGGCAATTCAATTCTTGTTGATACTTTCTTAAAGATACCAGCCTCTTCTGCAAGTTCTAACAAACCATAGTGTCTATCTAAACCATGTTTGTATGATAATCTTACATCAATTTGTGCGTTCTCTTTAGTTATTCTGGACTTATAATTTTTACAATGTATAATATTACCTACTACTTCTGTACCCTCTTTTTCTTTTCGTTTACCTAAGTAGATGATTGATGAAGCAGCGTACTTCAAACCTGAACCGCCACCCATTTCTTTTTGTGGGAACATAGAACCAATAACATCATATGTGTGATTGGTCATAATCATAGGAACACCTGCTTGACCTAGTTTCAGTGTCAATACTCTAAATGTTGACTTTACAATCTGACTTCTAGTCATATCTCTAGTTTCTTTACCAGCGGCTGTATCATCCATTTCTTTTGTAGTCGATAACATACCTAAACTATCTAAGACAAACATTATAGGTTTTCTCTCAGACTTATCTTGAGCAATATATTTGTCTAATACTGATAATGATTGTGTTCTAAATTCTTGTACTGTTGATACAGGCATTACAACTAATCGTTTACTATCAATGCCTCTACTTTCAACCATAGATTTTGATACTGCACTTTCACTTTCAAAGTAGATAACACCAGCATCTGGATCCTTATCTAAGAAAGCCTTTACAATACCTAATGCGAAAAAGGTTTTACCTGTCGCAGCTTCACCGGCGATTGCCGTAATTCTACTATCTGGTAGTCCACCATAAATTGAACCACTTAGTAAGGCATTAAATGAATATGAACCTGTGTCAATGAAATTATCTACATCACCACCTGTGCCGTCACTTGCTAGTGAGGCATACTCATTGCCTGTTTGTTTGATTATATCTTTTAAAAAATCACTCATCATTTCTCCTTAGTTTCATATAATATACCATAGTTTAGTATGAATGGCAAGCTTACCTGATAATATCAATTTCAGCATCTTTTGTCCATATTTCTAAATCATTTCTGATACGGTTTTCTTCTTTTAATTTGTTGTATCTTTTGGTGGCTATTTTCTTCCACCATTCTACAACTCCAGGTACGGTATATCTATCATAGTTATCTGCTTTGACAATCTTATCTGTCTTACCATTTATAATATCTATATAGTTTTCTATACCATAATTACTTGTGTAATATCTTTTTTGTTCGGTCAAATTCTTTGCATTTGCAATGGTAGTTTTAAACTTTTCTAGTTCATCACCATCAAGGGCTTTCTTTACAAGACCAATAATACCAGTGGTCATTTTAAGTTTACGACTTGATGCATCTACTTTTACTAGTTGACCTTTACCAATAATATTTTCAACATACTCTACCATATCTAGGTATGGTTTACCATGCATCATAGGAATAAAATCTGACATTGTATTACCTTTGTATCTTAGAAATGGTTTCATTCCGTCATACATTGAGGCGCCTTTGGTTTTCCCATATAAAGATGTGGTTTCAAATAGCACCAGGTTCATACCATACTTTTCATTCAACTTTTCCCTAACATAGTGTGAACAACAGATGCCAGCCAATAACTTACCACCGAGATAATTATAACCAAAGGGCTGACAAGGCACAATAACAAAACCCATAATGGCTGTTTTGTTAAAAACAGTGAGATTAGGGACATTACCCAAGAGGTCATTCCTAGGTTTACAATTAATAACAGGACTACCAAAACGGATAAAGCCCAAAAACTTATTAGTAATCTTATCTTTGACGGCAAGTTTCAATGCCTTTCCTGGAATAGATACCATATTACTATGGGAAGAAATCATATTTATGCAACTGTCCCATGTGTGATTATCTAGTTCAACAATTTCAATGTCCATGTCTTGTGGTGATATGGTAAAATCATCAAACATATCACTATCAAACCCCATACCAGGAAGAGAAGTCGGTAAACTTTCTATCTGAGCCATTTTCTGGTCACGCATGTATTGGTCTATTCTGTCAAACTGACCAAAGTAGTCATTAAATATATTAGCACAATGTAGTGCTTGCTCTCTATCTAGGGTCTTCATTGTTCCATATCCATAATAAAATTGCCATCAATAATAAGGGTATTATACTATATAATATTGCTAATGGCAAGCCAAAACTATCCAAAGAATGCCTCCAGGTTAGCAGTTGGTTCTGCTTTCCAGTTTATTGCGTCTAATATAAATCGCATAGGGTCAAGAAAGGTCTTGTCAAACATCATATTGTAATCAACATACTCTTGTAATCTAAACTCTTCTGGTAATGTGGTCACATAACTAATCACATCAAACTTGAATGGATTGGCAGGTATTAATTTAATAAATTTAATCTTATCGCCTTCTTGTACAAGAGGATATTTGTTCTGCAATCCTAGTTCTTCAATCTTATGATTATATATCAATGCACCTTTCACATGGATTGGTGTACCTTTAACAAAGATGTTACTTGCATCACGATATTTTCTAAGATTGTTACAAGACCTTGGAAACGATACGGCTTCTGCTGGTAACTTCATAAATTCTTTTCTAAAATCTGAAATGTGTTTATGTAAGTCATGTTCTTCTTTGCCCATAATTACAGTAATCGCTTCTTTAATTTTACCACGACACACCTGAGGTGTACTAGACTTGACTGCTTCAATCCCCATAAGTTTCAACTTAGGGTTAGCAAGTCTTACGCCCTCTTCGTCTAGTACATTCAGCATGTATCTTTTCTTGGCAATCCAAATACCTTTGTTGGCGATAACTTCTCGTTTCATCACCATTGCATTTTTAAATGCGTTAGAATAATCTGCTAGTTCAGTAAACCACTTTTCGATTTCTGGTTCAAACTTCTGTTCACAAACCTTGTTTAGAAAATCTACAATCTGGTCATCTGTTTTACCTTGACATGTTGCATCAACTAATTTATCAAGTCGAACATAGATACTATCTGTATCCGAAGCAACAACATAATCTTCATTATCAGTTTTTAATATATTGTTTAGATATTTATTCATGTGGTTTTCAACAAAACGAATGATAAACTGACCAGCAGTTGTGATACCAGCGGCCTGTCGTACATCATAATATCTAAAGTATTGATTACCAACTGCACCATAAGCTGAGTTCAAGGCAATCTTTCTTGCCCATTGAATATTATGGCATCGAGCAATCTCTCTTTTAAGTGTGACATCACCAGTCTTTTCGAATTCAATCTTTGCCTTAATCATTCGCTTCTTGTAAATCACTCGTTCTTTGTACATCTTCTCCATCATCTCAGATAGAAAACCTTGACTATCTCGTTTGAACATTGCACCGTTTGGTGTCATGGTCAAATCATTCTCTTTAAGAAAATCTAAATCAAGTTTTTTGTGAAGCATCTTTTCAACACCAGGAATGGTATCGTGAGAACCATATAGTTTTTCTGGTGAGATATTGTATTGAATAAGAATATGTGGATATAGAGAGTTGATATCAAATGAAACCATCCACTTGTGTTGACCAGGTATAGGGTCTTTTACATATGCACCCTCATACTTGGAATCCTTTGTGTGTTCTTCTCTAGGTGGTACACATATCTTTCTCTCCATCAAATAGTTTGCAATCAAGGTATCCCACACTCTAACTTGTGAGAATATATCATCATAGTTTACCTTACTTTCATATGCAACAGTAAGTGACAGGTCAATAAGACCAAGTTTATCTTCTAGTTTATCAACAATCTCAACATCTTGTATGTTGTAATCGACAAACTTTTGAAAGTCTTTCTCATAAAATTCTTTGAATGTGCCGTAAGGGTTTTCATTCTTTGGTTGTTTTAGTTCTAGTTCGCCAATGAAATCTAGTTTGTAACTCTCTTGCCTTGTTGGTATAAACCACTTGTACAAGTCAAGGTAATCTAGTACAGCAACACCTTTGATATCATATACAGTTTGTACACGACCTTGTGTTCTGACTTCTTTTGCTTCTGCAATATTCCAAGGTGACATTTTGTTTGCCACTTCACTACCTGCAATTGCTTTAATTCTGTTCATCAAGTATGGCATGTCAAAGAATTTACAATTCCAACCAGTGACAACATCTGGATAGTTTTTAATCCAGAATTTCATAAACTGAAATATTAATTCTTTCTCATGTTTACAATAAACATAAGTTACATCTGGTCTATCGTTCTTGTATTCGCCGATACCCCATGTAATGATTTGTTTGTTAGATTGATTTTTTACTGTAAGACAAATAATTGTTTCTTGTGGATTTTCTACATCAGGAAAACCTGCTTCACAAGTTGTTTCAATATCAACTGTGAAAATCTTAATCAAATCTTTTGACCACTCAATATCTTTAGGATATTCTTGACCAATATACTGATAGTGATATCTTTCTAAACCATAAACAGGCGACCTCATCTCGGTCATCTCTTTACGAAAACGCCTAGCATCAAAGATATTATCTAAAGTAAAAGGTTTTAGGTTTTGACCTTGTAGATTTTTGTATGGAGATTTTTCATTAGTAAGAGAATAATGAGTTGGCATAAAATCCATTCTCTGTTTATAATCTTTACCATTCTTAATACCTCGTACAAGAAGTTTACCACGGTGTTCTATAACATTTTTATAAAAGTTCATCATTCCTCAACATAACAACTAGACCATTATGGTCTTTATTTAATTCAATTTGACAGGCCAACCTGCTTACACCTGGCTTGTAACCTTTCTTATATTCCAATAAGTCGATTTCAGGAGTATTATAATCTATTTTACCAAGTTTGTCAAGCCACATATCTCCAATATAAACATGACAAGTACCACACGAGCAAGTACCACCACAAGTTGCTGGTATTTCTTCAATGGGAGGATCCGAGTGAAATTTAGCGGCCTCCATGAGTGTCGTTCCTTCTGGTACTTTAACTTTCTGGACATAAGTAACTTCCCCCACTTCTCTGTGAAAGAAAATGGTTATCATACTTTCGGCAGTTTTGCTTCAGTTATAAGTTTTGATTGTGATGGTGTTGCTTTGATAAGACCTGAAGTATTTTCAGCATAGTTATCTGCAATATCTTTTTTAGGATTAATCATAGTGATAACTTTATCTTTATCTACTGTGATTTCGGCATCATCTGTATATGGTTGCCATGGTGACAACATCAATTGTACAGGTTGTCCTGGTGCCTGTTGTCTTGGTATCAATACGAAAGACTTTTTAACCTTAACTTCGGTATCCGTCACTTCGATATCACCAATTACATCTTCGCCTGTTGCCAAACGAATTATCTTAATATTCTTCATACTCACTCCTTCATTATTTAAACATTATAACACAACTGACCTAATTTGGCAAGCTGTATTTCGTTGTTATTACATATTTTCTTTGTGGGTTTACCATGACATTTAATGTATTCATAAATGCACGGTCAAGAAGAATAGGTGTTCTATCTTCTCTATCGTCAATGGTAAATTCTACATCTTTGTATATACCACCAGCAAATTCTACATCTAGTTTAACGACATATCGGTCTTCATCATAATCTCTTAGGCCACCAACTTTGATTTCTTCTTTACGAACAATATCAGAAGTTATTGTTTTGCCGAGAAGAGACCATCTAATTTGTCTACCAGATACCGAAAACTTATCACTATGTATGACAGGCATGCCTGAATTACCAGTGTCAAACTTAGCAATAATTTCTCCAAAAGGTTTGATTGTGACCACTTCTTTGTAGCCACACTCCGTTGGAGTAGTATATCTATTTCTTTTATCAGCAAAATGCTGGATAACCTCACGAGATATGTTCTGATTACTCGCATCTTCAATTCCCTCAGTTCCAGGTGATGAGTTCACCTCTAGCATAAATGGCGGTTCTTTATCTCTATTCTTACTAGGTATAAAATCAACTGCCGACCATGTCCCATTTACTGCTTTAGCAGCTCTAAGACTTTCTTCTATTTCTAATTCTGTTAATTCAATGTTTTCTGGTTCTGAACCTTGTGATACATTTGACCTGAAATCTCCTTCAATAACTGGTCGTTTCATAGCTGCAATAACTTTACCACCTAATACATGTACCCTAACATCATAGTCTGTTTTAATATATTGTTGCGCCAATAAATCTGCGTCTTCATCTTGTTTGTGTATTAGTTGTACAATACTGTCTAATGACTTAGCACTTTCAACAAACAATACACCGACACCTTTACTACCTCTTAAAGTTTTTAAGATAAGAGGAAATTTAAGACCAGCATTCTCTACTTGTTCTACTGATTTTTCGGGGTCGTTTATTAAAAAGGTTTTTGGTTCTGTTAAACCATAATCTGCAAGTCTTAATGAAGTTCTATACTTGTCAGCACAAATTGAAATACACTGTCTATTATTAACTAGACAAACTTCTTCTTTTTCTAAAATAGAAACAAAGTCCATCCAACTATCTTTTCTGGTAATACTACCACGAATAATAGCAACAGTTCTCTTGTCGATTTCAAAACCCTTATCATCATCTTTGTTATGAAATCTACGAACACCGTCTTCTAGCGTTGTGTAACCACCAGTAAGTTTAAACAAGTAGTGTGGATATTTTAGTTTATCACACTCCTCTTGTAGTCTATCAGCTGTATGAAAAGTCTTCGCCTCTTCAGGTTCATCTGTTACGATGAGTAATCTTAGAAAAGGTTGTTCTTTTTTTGCTTCTGATAAAAAATCTTTAAACTTTGGTACTAACATTTCCGCCATCAGTTCCTTCAATCTTTTTGCCTATGTTATATTTAGCAGTCAAGTTCCATTCATTCTTTTCTTTAAATGGTAATACTTTAATTTGGCTTAGTGGTGCTTTTTCTTCTACTTTTTTAGTATCAACAATTGCAACTAATGACCAATCTTGTAGTAATAATGCAATAGTGTTTCTTCGTTGAATATCGTTTTCAACTAAAGTAGATTTTTTACCATCTAAGGCAAACAACTCTTTGAAGTGTGTAATGTAATACTTGCCTTGCTTGTGTAAAATATGGCATGATTGGTATAATGTTTTGTCTTTACGACTAGCAACACCAATCCTTGTTAATGTTTCTCTGATTTTTAAAAAATCATCTGGTTGTGAGATAGTGACCTCTAACATATCACTAGCCGACCAACTTATAATTTCTTCGCTCATTTTCTTTTTCTCCCACCCTTAGAAAGGTTTATTCTTATACTTTCAATTTGGTCGTTAGACAATAGGTTGAGAGCTTCTTTTGCTTTTGTGTTACTGTAACCATAATACTCTTTCACTATATCCATGTCCTTTAGTTTGGCTTGTGATAACCACTTGCCACCAAATCGCTTCTTCTTTCGGATACTATTTATAAGATAATGAAATTGCATTGTTTTTGGTAAGAAATGGTAACCATTCATTTCATTAGCATTCATCACGGTATCATAATGCATAGATACACACTTGTTAATAATAAATGGTGCATACTTCTTAGTCCATTCGGTGTCTTCACTATCAAGTAAAGGTTCTTTACTGTAGTTGATAGAGTTTAGGTAATCTTTCAATTCATACATAATATTTAATCTCTTTCGGTTTGAAAGGCAATTTAGTCAATACAAAATTTACAACATCTTCTAGTTCATCATCTCTTATATTATATAGTTCTTGTTGATTTTGTGTTAACTGTATTCGTCTGCCTTTGTATAATTTTTTTACAATACCTTCCGCTTCATATGTTTCTAATGTTGAAGATAATACAATCTCTACATAACATCTGAAATCATTTCCTGGTTGGTTTCTACTTCGCATTACGGCACTAAGAAATTTGGCTTGACCG
>Ga0209308_10001564_pt1 | contig 21025 bp, 17 predicted proteins | sample COGITO_mtgs_1204_3_FD_184806 | JGI IMG/M metagenome (GOLD analysis project Ga0209308, IMG submission 184806) | Pelagic marine microbial communities from North Sea - COGITO_mtgs_120405 (SPAdes) (version 2) | ecosystem: Environmental > Aquatic > Marine > Epipelagic ...
TTATCCGATAGCATTTTTAGGAGCAATGAAAGCAGGGTGCATTGCTGTTCCCACATCAACACTTCTTACCGCTACAGAGGTTATTTACCTTGCTAAAGATTCAGAGGCTGCCGTTTTAGTAACTGATCATGAAACATGGAAAAGTCTTGAGCCCATCGCAGAGGAATTGACGTTCCTTAAGGCTGTCTTTATTCATCAAGCAAACCACGATTTATCTAGTGACTATTTGGATGTGAAGGACCTAGGTATTGAGATAGACAAGATTGAAGTATGTACCCCAAACCCTGCCACCAAATCTGATGATCCAGCCTATCTAGTTTATACATCCGGCACCACTGGTTACCCAAAAGGTGTGTTGCATGCTCATAGGGCACTATTAGGAAGGAACCCAGCATCTAAGTATTGGTTTAATTTTAGTGCCGTCCATGACCGTATACTCCATACAGGTAAGTTTAATTGGACTTATGTCCTCGGGTCAGGTCTTATGGACCCGCTTTACTTGGGTAAAACCGTTATCGTTTACGAGGGTAAGAATAACCCTAATCAATGGGTAGATTTAATCCATAAACATAACGCCACAATCTTCATTGCTGTACCAACTATTTATCGTCAAATTTTACAAAAAACCCAATCGACAAAAGAGGACGTTCCATCCCTTTTACACTGCATGAGTGCAGGAGAGCATTTATCCGATGAAGTCTTTGAGCGATGGAGTTCAAGGTTTGGATTAGATATATATGAGGCTGTTGGCATGTCGGAGTTTTCCTATTACATCTCTCAATCTGTCCATCGTCCTATTAGGCCAGGATCGGCAGGGTTTCCTCAACCGGGGCACAAGATAAAGCTTATCAATCCTGAAACTCTAGAGGAAATAAAAGCGGGAGAAGAGGGCATGATTTGTGTTCCAGAAGACGATCCCGGACTTTTTTTAGAATATTGGCATTTGCCTGAAGAAACAGCTAAGTATAAGCATAACGGATGGTTTTTTACTGGAGATTATGCTCGCTACGACTCAGATGGTTATCTTTGGTTTTTGGGAAGGAAGGATGACATTATTAAAAGTTTTGGTTACCGTGTGTCTCCCTATGAAATTGAGCGAGTATTTAAAGCACATCCGCAAGTAAATGATTGCGCAGTAATCGGTGAGGTATCTGGTGACAAAGTGCTTGTTGTTGTTTATGTTCTCGCATCAGAATCAAGCATCAACCCCGATGATTTAGTCGAATATGGGAGGGCTAACCTGGCATCCTACAAAGCCCCCAAAGTGGTTTACATAACTAACCATTTTCCTCGAACGAAAAATGGTAAAATATTGAGGAAAGATATCAACCGATCAACTGCTACAGCATTCTCAACCATACGATAATGAGCGTAATTAAAGAAAAAGATTTTGTAGAGTCTATTGCTTCAGCGTTGCAATATATCTCTTACTATCACTCAGAAGATTTTATACTAGCCATGACTCGAGCCTATGAGTTAGAAAAATCGGTACCAGCTAAAGATGCCATCTTACAAATTCTATCAAGCTCTAAGCTATCGGCTTTCGGTAACCGACCTCTTTGCCAAGACACAGGTATTGTTACGGTATTTGTTAAACAGGGAATGGGGGTGGTATGGGAATCATCATCGACAGTGGAGGAGATGGTAAATGCAGGGGTAAGAAGAGCGTACCTTAACCAAGATAACCCGCTAAGAGCATCCATTGTTAATAATCCGCTGGGTGACAGACTTAATACTAAAGATAATACTCCGGCAATTACGCATATTAGCTTGGTAAAAGGCGATAAAATTGAGGTGATTGTCGCCGCTAAGGGCGGGGGCTCTGAAAATAAAGCCCAGTTAAAAATGCTTAACCCATCAGATAGTTTAGTAGATTATATTATTGATACGGTGCCGAAGATGGGAGCAGGGTGGTGCCCCCCCGGTGTCTTGGGTATTGGCGTAGGCGGTACTGCAGATAAGGCGATGTTATTAGCAAAAGAGTCCTTGATGGATCCCATTGACATTCAACTATTAATAAAGAATGGGCCGAAAAATCTCATAGAAGAGCTGAGGCTGGAAATCTATGAGAAAGTGAATAACCTCGGAATTGGCGCCCAGGGTCTCGGCGGGTTAACAACAGTCCTGGACGTAAAAATTAAGGATTACCCGACCCATGCCGCATCACTTCCCGTTGCCATCATTCCAAACTGTGCTGCTAATAGACATATCCACTTTCAGATGAATGGGGATGGAGCGGTCAACCTAATTCCACCAGACCTTAGTCTGTGGCCAAAAACGGTGTGGAAACCGGAAGAATTGGCCATAAAAGTGAATTTAGATGAGCTCACAGATAAAGACAAGGAGGGCTGGAAAATTGGGCAGAACTTATTGCTGACCGGAAAAATATTAACCGCCCGAGATGCGGCACATAAAAGACTAAACGATTTAGCTAAAAATCATATGCCTTTGCCAAGCGGTTTGAGTTTAAAGGGTAAATTTCTTTATTACGTGGGTCCTGTAGATCCTGTTGGAAATGAAGTAGTTGGCCCTGCGGGCCCTACTACTGCAACCCGTATGGACAAATATACCGACACAATACTAAGCCACTATGGAGTTACAGGGATGATAGGTAAGGCGGAAAGGGGTGATGATGCTATTAGGTCGATTAAAGAGAACAAGGCGGTGTATTTAGTAGCCGTAGGTGGGGCAGCTTTCCTTGTTTCTCAAGCAATTAAAGCCTCAAAAGTTATAGCTTTTGATGATCTCGGAATGGAGGCTATTCATGAATTTGAGGTTAAAGATATGCCCGTTACAGTTGCTGTTGACTCGAATGGGTTATCTATTCACAAAGAGGGTATAAAACAGTGGGGGATTATTAAGCAGTAGAAGCTAGGAAATTTTCGAAATTATCACCCTGTACTATAAACTTAACCCGTTCGTCATGTTTGTTTAGTCTGTAAACAATTGTGCCATGGTTCTTCAATATTTTTAGGTCTCTCAGTATGGTAGATCGAGAAATATTTTTGCTGAGATCAGAGACAATATTACCTATTGTCACGCTTTTATCCAATTGCCAATGTTTTGCAAGATAAGAAAGAATTAGGAGTTGATTCATATCCACAGGATTGACATTTTTAATAGCCAACGGTTCCATAGCATCAAAAATGTTAACTAGGCGAATAATAGAATTCATAGATTTTTATTAGTTAGTACATTTATAATATCAATGTTTTATAATATCAAAATATCCATTAGGTTTCAATAGTGTACTAAGTAATAATCTCTTAATAGATTTCAATTTGACTTATATCAGTAGCGTCAAGAGGGGTGTAGCAATCGTCAAATCTAATTTAAATGCTGGCGTTACATTTGCTAACTAGCCGAGAAGGTACTTTATAAAGCTCGCAATGCCTAATACATAAAATATTGTTCCCATAGCGCACCTTAAGAAAGTATGCATCCTACAACAGCTTTTTTTTTCTTCACTCATATTATTTGCCTTTTAATAGTTCGTATAATGTATATTATGTAAAATTAGATATAGAGCTACTTATCGTAGCAAATCATCTGCCCCAATGGATTTTGCTAGGTCCTTACCCTTACCCCTTGCTTCTGTGGCTAATAGCAATTGTTTTGAAGCATCGTATACATCGGCTAAAGTTAATAAAGCCTTAGCTTCGTAGTACTTACTCCCATTGGTTCTTGCAAAACTTTCAATGGATTGCAAAAGCCTAATGGCTCGTGGGTAATTAGCATTTATTGACTCGTAAGAGGCCAGCGTGAGCTGCATATCCGCATACTGGCTCAACTTACCTGTTCTTTGGTACGTGGTTGACGCTTTTACGCCATATTCTATAGCCTGGTCTATCTTATTAGATTTAAAATATGCGGAAGATATTCCAGCAAAACCCTCCGCTCTCTCATCATCATTAGATGAAATAGCAAGCGATTTAGCATAAAAATCTATAGCATCAAAGCCATTGTCTTCTTGCATGGCATTATTTCCCAACTGATACAAAAATTTACGCTCCATTTGCATGTATTTACTGTTGCCAAGTGCGGCCGTATCTAAGCCTTTAGTGAATGTTGCTGATGATGCTTTTAATTGCCCAATATCCCTTTGTGCTATACCTTTGTAGAGATAAGCAAACAATTGATCAACAGGTAGGTCTGGGTGCTTTTGGCTTTCATCAAATGCAGCTATTGATGCCGCTAGATCGCCTTTTCGGTAATATGCCTTTGCAGCACAAAAGTTTGCATCATACTTATGCTCCAGTTTTTTTGCTTCCTCTATAGCTTTATCATAAGCTCCGGAGTTGAATGATTTCTCACACTGATTATTTGAATCATATGAATAAACTCCATTTGAAAACAATAAAATAAAAATAAAACTTAACGTAGATTCTCGTTTCATATTAGCCTTTTTTGGTTAGTTGTATTAATTCGTCTTCACCTATTACCTTAACACCAAGCGCACTTGCCTTATCCAGCTTACTTCCGGCATCAAGCCCAGCGATAACGTAATCAGTCTTTTTTGAAACGGAACCAGAAACCTTACCCCCGCAACTAAGAATAAGATTTTTAGCCTCATCCCTTTTTAGTGATGTTAATGTCCCCGTTAGGACAAAGACTAAACCCTCAAGTTCATTACTGATCTCTTCCGCTCCCACCTCAATTGAATCCCATTGGATGCCCTCCTTAAGAAGTATAGCTAGTTGCTCTCTATTTGTATCTTCGTTAAAGTAGTTTTGAATTGAGGTTGCTACTGTTGGTCCTATATCATGAATACTCAGCAATGACTCCTTGCTGGCACTCATAATTTTATCTATTGAGCCAAACTGCTTTGCTAAATCATAAGCAGTTGCTTCCCCAACGTTTCTTATACCTAATGCGTATATAAATTTACCTAATGTGGTTTTCTTAGATTTTTCTATTGATTCTATGAGATTTTCCGCTGATTTTTTTGCGAAACGGTCTAGCTTTAATAATTTTTCAGTTTTGACTGTATAAAGGTCTGAAACCGATAATACCAAGCTTGACTCAATCAGCTGATCAATAATCTTTTCGCCCAAACCATCAATGTCCATAGCTTTTCTTGATGCAAAATGCATAATGCTTTGTTTTCTCTGTGCAGGGCATAACATTCCTGCATTGCATCTCAGAACAGACTCCCCCTCCTCTCTAACCAACACATTTGAGCATTCCGGGCAAAGCGTAGGCATTTCAAATTTTTTAATGTCGTTAGGCCTCTTTTCATGAACAACCTTGATGACCTCAGGCACTACATCCCCTGCTCTTCTTACCATCACAAAGTCACCAATGTGAATGTCTTTGCGTCTTAGTTCGTCTTCGTTGTGAAGAGTGGCGTTAGTTACTGTTACACCTGCTACAACTACAGGCTTAAGTCGAGCAACAGGCGTTATAGAACCGGTACGACCGACTTGCACGTTGATGTCTTTAATAGTAGTCATGGCCTCTTCTGCAGCAAACTTGTGTGCGATAGCCCACCTCGGTGCTCGAGATACAAATCCGAGTTCATCTTGCATATTTAATGAATTGACCTTGTATACAACGCCGTCTATATCAAAAGGGAGGGATTTTCTTGCATTGTTAATTGCATTATAGAAGTCAATCATTCCTCTCACTCCATCAACCTTTTTTGTTAGGTTACTTGTGGGTATCAGTAGCTGCTTCAATAAATCTAATCCCTCTTCCTGAGTGGAAAGTGTTTTATTGTCACAAAATATACTGTAAGCATAAAAGCTTAAAGGCCTTGATGCGGCAATTGTCGGGTCAAGTTGCCGTAAACTACCTGCTGCTGCATTTCTTGGATTAGCAAATACTTTTTCGTTAGCTTCAAGCTGTCTTTTATTTAAACCGATAAAATCATTTTTTAGCATAATGACTTCACCTCTAATCTCAATTTGACCAGTGGGACTGTTGCTGGGAAGCTTAAGTGGGATAGACTTGATCGTTTTTATGTTGTGTGTCACGTCCTCACCTACGCTTCCATCCCCTCGTGTAGCAGCAAGATGAAGCTCTCCATCTACATAAACTATAGTTACCGCAAGACCATCAAACTTAGGTTCCGCTACATACGATATATTAGCAACACCTAATTCTTCTCTTATCCGCTTATCAAAAACATCCAAATCTTTTTCATCAAAAGCATTTCCAAGCGATAGCATCGGCCTTTGGTGTGTTATTTGCTTGAAAGATTTGTTTGGCTCCCCCCCTACTCTTTGCGTAGGTGAATCAATTGTAATAAGCTCAGGATTGAGATCTTCGATTGCTTTAATCTCTAAAAATATATTATCAAATTCAGCATCAGATATTAGTGGATTGTCTAAAACGTAGTAATTATAATTGTGCTCCGATATAAGCTTTTTTAAGTCAACAAGCCTCTCTTTAATTGTTATTGGATTATTCATCAAGAGAATATTTTTTTTGCCAATTCACTGCCAGGGATAATTTTTTTTACCAACATTTTTTGCTCAACGCCTTTAAGGTAAACGTAAACCTTACTGATATAGTCATCGTTCATGGGCTTTCCTCCAACATCCACTAATGTTCCATTAAGTTGAGAGCATGCCTCCCTAATAATTTTTATCATTTCATTGAAGGCATGGGTAATGTTCTTGGTATTTGGTACGTCCATTTTAAAAATAATGCCTTGAACAAATGCTTCCTGATTTATTTCTAATGGTTTTCCGGATAAGTTTACAATGTCGCAGATACTTTCATTCTCGTTTTTAGGATTTAATAATCTGTGGGCTTCATTTCCTGACCTATTAATGCTTGAGCTTTTAAAAAAATCTATGAGCGCTGCGGGGTGAAAAGCAGTGTCACTTTTTGGCAATACTTTTAATGTCAGGGCTCGATCAACTTCTCGACACATATCATTTAGCCTCTTACTCTCAACGCCTATCTCTTCATTAAATAACCAAAATAATGCCCCATTAACAGCTGTTTTAACCTCATTCACGTATTCAATTAGGCTATTAACTGACTCCTGCTCTAACTTGCCCTTCCTTGAAACCAGTTGCTGGACAATAAGAATTTGGTTGTATCGTAGGCCTTCTTCAAGCGCCTGCCCTGTAGCCCATATATCATTATCATTTCTTACGTATATCCTTAATCCATTTATCCCTAAGGCTTTATCATAGAATAAGGGCTGCAAACTATTTTGAATATTAACAAATGTGATAGAAGCAACAGATTCAACTTCAGGAAAAATACCATCTGGCAGATTTTCTGATATTATTTTTGCCGACCCTTCAGTATTAGATCTTTCATTACTTAGGATGGAGTCATTAATTTCAAACTCTGCGGACTGGAAAAGTGGGTCATTGTCCTCACTAATCGTGGAAGAGGTTGCATTAAGCTTTTCTTTTCTTTTTTTATGGCTGCTGATTTGGGCCCAGTTATGAATAATCATAATTATAATTATGAATAGCCCAAGAATTAGTAAGGCAAGCTGTACGTCACTCATATGATTATTCCGCTAGCTCCATTGATTGTATCTGTTGGAGATCAACTTCGACGATTCTCGATACTCCAGGCTCTTGCATAGTTACTCCTATAAGCTGCTGCGCCATCTCCATGGTTAATTTATTGTGTGAGACAAAAAGAAATTGTGTGTTTTTTGACATACTCTTAACTACCTCGCAAAATCGTTGTGTATTCGAATCATCCAAAGGAGCATCCACCTCATCCATAAGACAAAATGGCGATGGATTTAGTTTGAATAAAGCAAAAACCAGAGCAATTGCTGTCATTGCTTTTTCTCCGCCTGATAGCAAGTGAATCGTTGTATTTTTTTTGCCTGGAGGTTGTGCGACAACCTGTAGCCCAGTATCAAGTATTTCCTGTCCAAGAAGCTCCAGCTGCGCATGGCCACCGTTAAATAATGTCTTGAAGAACTCATTGAAGTTTTTGTTTACTTCATGATAAGTCAGTTTTAACTTTTCACGAGTCTCTGCATCAATTTTTTGGATAGCATCTTGAAGCGTTTTTGATGCTGCCTGAAGGTCCTCTACCTGCTTTTGAATATAAGTTTGTCTTTCTCGAATGCTTTCAAGTTCTGATATAGCGGCTAAATTTACCGGCCCTAAGCGCTCAATTTTCTTCTCAAGGTTTTCGTATAGTCCTTCTAAGTCAGACAGGACAACATCTTCCTTCAAGTCTTTTTCTATAACCTCTTCATTCATATTACAGTTGCTCAGTGTTCGGCAGCATTGTTCGAAGACTACACTGCACTCGCGCTCATTTAATCTTGATTGTTGAAGAGACTCAATAACTGGGTTAAGTGCATGCTGAGACTCCAGTCTAGCCGTTTCCTCTTCCCTTAACTTGTTTTCCTTTTCGGACACTCTATCTCTTGCGAGAATTAGCTCTTTCTCTGCATTTTCTTTTAATTCCAATTTTCCTTTTAGCTCTTCTTGTAAAAGCGTTATATTTCCTTGTTGGTCCTCACTATCAGATTCGTTTAATTGAGTTAAAAGCTCATTTTTATCTTTGGCTAGGATTGCTAGTCTGGCTTGCACATCTTCAATCTTATTTACCAGCACCTTAATGTTGTATCCTAGCTCTTGCTCAAGCTTTTCACTTTCATTGAGATGGGTTCGCTTCTCATAAAATAACTGCTCTGCTTGAGCCTTTGAATTATTATGCTCTTCGTTTGTGAGGCTTACTGTCTGAATATTTTTAGTAATTTCTTCTATAGAATTTTTCTTGGCACTGAGCATTTCCATACTCTCCTTCAATTGAAGGGTTAAGTTTTCCATATCTTTACTAACAGTCTGAGTGCGGCTTTTATTGGTCTCAAAAAGGTTTAGTTGTCTATTATATTCAATAATTAGGGTATTTCTTTCTTCTTCACAATGAGCTTTCTTTGCCATCAAAGTTACCAGACTTTCCTTCACATCACCCAGTCGATTTTTATTTTCTGTATTGGCTTTATCGGCTAAATGAAGTCTCTCCTTAAGGTCGGGCAGTTTTTTTTCAAATACTTCGATCTTTTTCATGCGTTGAAGATGGTTGCTCTCTCCAGAAAAATCTTTATTAAGAATGTGATAATTCATCCCAAAAATATCTCCATTTTGTGCGATTAACACTTCTCCATGGCGGAGCTTTTGGCTTTCTGATTCAATATTATCTTGATTTGCAATGTATACATGGTTAAGCCACTCGTGAATAACCGGTTCCATTTCTTTTTTATCAATGGTTATAACGTCCAATGATGACTTTAGCTTACTATTTAACGGTGTATTATTGGCAGCGCTAGATGTAACCATCGTAATGGAGTAAGGAGGTCTTTTATCTTTAGGGATGGTTTTACCAATCGATTGATAAGCATTGATTTTAGTGCCTAAGATATTACCTAAAGCTGCCTCCCACCCGTCACTTATCTTGACATGGGTAAAAATATTTTCGTTGTCATCTAAGCCAATACTTTTTAACCAATCATTCATTGTGTTTGGGTCAATTTCTTCTTTATCCATTTGCCTTAGTGAGCTGATATGAATTTCTGCTTCGCTTACTTCGCGTTTGAGTTCCAGGATAGAGTTATTTAAGGTGTCCCCTATTTCAGCATAATTTGCTTGCTCGTTACTCGCTTCTTCGATGGCTTTAGCTATGGCTATGAGTTCGTCTTCGTTTTGTTGTAATGTGGCGGGTTTAGTCACTTGAAACGCTTTACTTTCAAGGGTTTTTAATTCGTCTGATAACGACGCAATACGGCTATTTAAATCATTTATGATGTTTTCTGATAAGTCGACCGTGGCACTTTCAACATTAAGTTTTTCTGCCATATTCTGAAGATTAGCCGTACTTTCCTGCCATCTCTGGTTTGCTTTTTTAAAGTTATCTTCCGCCGTATTATGCTCAGACCTTCGCTCTTTTAGATCCTCTGACAGGGATGCAATTTTTTGTTTTTTTTCAGCTAAATCCTCTTCGCTTTCTTTGAGCTGATTGGTGAGTTGAGTGTTTAAGCTTTCATATTCATGAAATTTATTTTGACTACTCTCCTTCAGCTGAGCAAGCCTTGCTTTTTTTTCATTGAGGTTATTTAACCGATTTTCTGTATCCGTAACCCCCGAATTCATTTCGTAAAATTTTGCCTGACTAACATTAATTGCATCCGACGCCTGAACAAATTCTTGTTTTGTGCTTTCTACGGCTGCCTCTATGTTGGTTAGCTCTGCTTTTTTTTGGTCTAGTTTAATGGTGATCTCTGCAACTACTTCTTTTGATGCTTCCCACGCAGTATTAGCTATCCGTTTTTTTAGTAATTGAATCTGTGCGAAGGTTAGCTTCAACTTTTCTTGGAAGTCATTATGCTTCTTAGCTGTTTGAGCTTGGGATTCTAATTTTGTAATTTGCTGATTTATCTCTCTTAACAAGTCATTTACGCGCTCTAGGTTGTCGCGTGTATCCCTTAACCTAAATTCTGTCTCCTTTCTCCTTTCTTTGTACTTGCTCACTCCCGCAGCCTCTTCCAGGTAATTTTTGAGCTCCTCGGGTTTTGCCTCAACAATCTGAGATACGGTATTTTGACCAATGATTGCATAACCTCTTGCCCCCAACCCGGTCCCGAGAAATAAATCTGCGACGTCCTTTCTTCTGACTGTGGTGTTGTTAATTTGATAGGTAGAGCCTTTCTCTTTCTCAATAATCCGTTTAACCGATATCTCAGCATAACTTGCCCACTCCGCTGGAGCAGCCCCATTTGCATTATCAAAAATTAACTCGACACTAGCTCTTCCTATCGCTTGACGGGTATCGGTACCATTAAAAATGACGGAGTCCATAGACTCTCCTCGCATATCTTTTGCGGATGAAGATCCAAGTACCCATTTAACGGATTCCATGATATTTGATTTACCGCAACCATTCGGCCCGACAATGCCCGCTAATTCGCCATCGAGCTTGATTGTTGTCGGATCAACAAAGGTTTTAAATCCCGCGAGTTTTATTTGTCTAAGTTTCAATATGTAAATTTATGTATTATTTTAGGAAAGTGTTTATTCAAAGCAGTATAATATTTTCTTTTCAAATTATTAGATTATAGGATAAATATGAGTGACCAGTCATTAGGCGGTAAACCCACAGCTCAACCCACCAAGCACTTAGAGGTTTTTGATAATCCTAACAAAAACCGCGACTTTCATATTCACATGCAAATACCGGAATTTACCTGTCTTTGCCCTAAAACTGGGCAACCCGACTTTGCAACTCTCTACCTCGATTATATCCCCGATGAACGCTGTGTGGAACTAAAAAGTCTTAAACTTTACATATGGTCATTTAGGGACGAAGGCTGCTTCCATGAAGCAGTTACCAACAGTATTTTAGATGATTTGGTGGCGGCAACGAATCCACGATACATGAAGCTTACCGCGAAGTTTTTTGTTAGGGGTGGGGTCTTTACTAACGTTGTAGCAGAGCATAGAAAAAATGGCTGGAAACCTCAGGAGAGAATAGATTTAAATCAGTTCCCATCAGAATCGAATACGCGAGGCTGAGTTAACTTAAATATTGACATAAGTCTTATAGCTAATTATTATCAGCACCTCTTGTGGGGGTATAGCTCAGCTGGGAGAGCATCTGGATGGCATTCAGAGGGTCAGCGGTTCGATCCCGCTTACCTCCACCAAACATTAGTATTATAAGCTATGAAGTTGTACGAGAAATAAAGCAACAATGCACCATACCATTGATATACTGTCCAGTATACTATAAAATAATCCTATTGAATCCGATAACATTTAGGTACTACTTATAAAAATATAGTACCTTTTTATTAAGATTTTTATGGAGTAGTACCTTTTTATGAGCTTAACAGATAAAAGAATTGATCAGGCAAAACCTAAAGTAAAAGAATATGCATTAGCCGATAGTCATGGTCTTATGGTTGTTGTAAAACCTAATGGGAAAAAGTATTGGATTCATAGATTTTATATTGATGGTAAGCGTATTCCGATGAATCTTGGAGCTTACCCTTCTCTATCCCTAAAAGAAGCTAGGTCCATTCATGCAAGTAACAGAGTATTGATTAACAAAGGTATCAACCCCAAAGAACTCCGAGATAATGAAAAGAAAGCTAGGAAGCAAGAAGTATTAAATACCTTTATGTCTGTTGCTGAAAAATACTTTGAAGAAGTGTATAGGCCCAATACCGTCCCTGCTACATGGAAAAAGATAATCCCCTACTTCGCTAAAGATATATATCCAAAGATAGGTAAGAAGCCTATAAATGATATTAAGACTCTAGATATATACGAAGCATGTAAAAAGATATCTGATAGAGGCTCTAAAGAGAGTGCAAAGAGAGTTTGTAGAATGATAAGCACTATATATGCATGGGCAACTCTTCTTGGTGTAGCTAAAATGAATATTGCTTATGGTCTAGCAAAGAGCCTACCTCAACATGTCAAGGGTAACTTTGTTTCAACAACTGACCCAAAAGACTTTGCAAAGATACTAAAAAAAATAGATGCGATGCCTAACGATAGTCCATACATAAAAACATACCTACAAATAATGCCATTAGTTTTTTCTAGACAAGGTGAGTTAAGAAGTATGCGTTGGGACGATATTGACCTGAATAAAGGTGAATGGAAATATGTTGTTAGTAAAACAAAAAAAAATACTAATGGGTCATTACATCTTGTTCCATTATGCCCAAAAGTTATAGGACTTATTCAAGGACTAATCCCATTTAAAACTACCTCACCATATGTATTTTGCAGCGATAAGTCTGACAGTGGATATTATTCAGATAGTGCTATATATAGGCGTTTGAGGGCTTGTGGTGTAGCTAAAGAAGAAACTTCGTTACACGGCTTTAGAACAAGTCAGAGGACTATTGCTGATGAAGTTTTAGAGGTTAATACAGACATATTAGAGATACAGTTATCACATAAAAACCCATCAGATAAACACGGTGGTGCATATGCTAGAGCAGAGTTTTTAAAACAGAGAAAAGATTATATGCAACAATGGTCTGATTATTGTGATGAGATAAAAAATGCCTAAAAAAGATAAGTTAGGAATTTTAGATTTAGAAACTCTTGATGCTACTTGGTCAAAGTCTGCAGAAGTAGGAATGCTTCAATGGATATTAAAGTTAATCAATGCAGAAAAATTCAAGAAGCTAACATCAGGGTTAGCTAATCTTGATAAAGGAGAATCAGATAGAGAAGAAAAGGAATTGTATGAGCAATATAAATCTTTTGGGTCTGCATTAAGACTGAATGATGATGATGACTACACCCTTGATGATGTAGAACAAACTATGCGACATTTTATATTGGCACATGACAAATCATTTAATGCAAAAGGTATTAAGAGTTTAGATAGAGGTAAATATGAAATAGATGATGCGGTCGCTTATTATATTAAGGAATCATTCTTGAGGTATCTAGATAGTCCTCAAAAGAAAGGTGATCTAGATAAAGCGTTTAAGGCAGTTAAAAAAGGTGGTGTTAAGAAACCATTTCCAAGTGCTATGCAAGGATATGTACCTGAAGTAATCCAAAATATTATGAATGAATTTTTGGACATAGAGGGAAAAAGGGAAGGAAAAGTACCATTAAATATTACTAATATAATAGAAAGTTACAGTACCAGTGAAGACATAAAACTCTCAACATTGAAAGATTGGTGGAAAGAATATCATAGGAATGCATTAGTCACTTTTGAAATAAGATTAGCAGTTCAAGACTTGGATTTTACAGAAACTCAAGTTGAACAAATTAGAGAACATTTTATAAAAGATTTTCGCAAGTAATCATATCAATCAGAACGGAATGGGTTACATATCATTCCGTCTAATAACCCCTATTTATAAGGCTTTTAAAAGCTTATTTACTTGAAGTATCCACTCCTGAAGAATAGAATTTACTCATATTCAATTATATTGAATGTAGTTTATTTTAATCGTATAGGATAGTGAAAACATGGATACAGATATTAAGTTGTACAAAGTTAAGCAACTAGAACAAATATTAAACATATCAAAATCAACTCTTTGGCAATGGGTAAAACAAGACAAGTTCCCTACTCCAATAAAGAGAGTTGGTAGTACATTTTGGAAAGCTGAAGATGTAGACGAGTGGATAAAGGATGAAAGTGATGGTGCAGATCATGAGTAAACTTTTAAAATATTTCTAGGAATAACCCATCATGGAATTAACTAAACTAAATGGATATGCACCTCAAGGTTTTGCATGGACACCTACCCTAGATGAACTATTAGAACCTAAATTACAACTAGTAAACAGGAAAGAAGATGCTACTGGGACATTCTATGGAAAAGTAAAAAATAACTTTAGGAAGAATGAAAACATAGAGGAAAGATACGGGCTAGTCTTTGATGTAGATAAGTGTGATGTTGATATTATAGAGTCACTTGATAAAGCTTTTGAGGGTTATCAGTCAGTTATTCATACCACTCATAGTCATGACCCAAAGCATAATAAATACTGTTACAGGGTTTTTATGACGACTACAGAACCTATTAAACCTGAAGACTATGATGCAGTCTTTGTGAACTTCGTTAATAACAGTAAAACACTTTCGGAGTTAAGAGATAAGGGCTTCCTAGACATGTCTGCTGAACAATATGGTAGGTTCTACTATGACTGGTCTTGCCACCCTAATAGACAAGATGATGCTTATTGTTTAATAAAAAATGTTACGAGTTCTAAAGCACATAAGCCAGACATAACAAGAATAAAACAAGCCACTATTAAAGAAACTAATTCACCATCAGTTGATCCGTTTAAAAACTTTCAGGAAGAATATAAAGAAGGAACTAGGAATAATTCTTTAGCAAGAGAAGTAGCTGACCTATTTAAACTATCAAATAGTTTTAATGATGTTACACAAGAAGCACATAAGATTAACCAAGTTAAATGTGTTCCACCTCTAGATATAAAAGAAGTTGATGCAATCGTAAATAGCATAAGTAAACAAGAAAGATTTAATGAGTCTGAAACTGATGGAATGTTTAAAGATTTGGAGATATTCAAATTAACTTGGGACAATTTAACTATCGCACCGCCTATAAGAAAATGGACATTAGATGGCTTTATACCTCAAGGAATTGTAGGTGGCATTGTTGCAACTGGTGGGACTGGCAAGAGTTTCTTTTCATTGCAGTTGTGTATAGCAGTAGCTTCAGGAATGTCTTTATATAACCTATGGTCTACAACTAACAATAAACAAGTTGTTTACATTAGTGGTGAAGAAACTAAAGATGAAGTTGTAAGAAGAATGTTTTATTTAACTAGAAATATGAGTGATGTATTTAAGAAAAGAGTAATTGAAAATATACATATCATTTCTTTTGCAGATCAATTTTATTCATTCATTAAGAAAGACCGTATGGGTAATGTCATCATTACTAGTGTTGTTGAAAAGCTAGTAGAGAAACTACTGTCCCATATTAAAGATACTATTGGGTTGATTGTTATTGACCCTATCAGTAGGTTTAGAGATGCTGATGAGAATGATAATAATGCGGGAACTAGATTCGTTCAGGCACTGCAACAGTTAAGAGTTGGGTTACATAAAGATGCAACATTGATGAGTTGTCATCATGCCAATAAGGGGGCAGAAGTTAATGGTGCAAGTCAGAATAACTCTAGGGGTGCTTCATCAGTTGTAGACGGCATGAGGTTTATTCTCAATATGAATCATATGACCAAGACACAACAAAACGCACTCTTCGGTACAGAAAAAACAAGAGAGGATAGATATGTAGAACTTCATCTTGTTAAAACTAATTACACTAACTTTATAGATCCGTTGTATTTACATGTTGAAGATGAGGGAGTTTTAGTCCCATCAAATAAACCTATTGGTGACCATCTAAACAATCAGGTACTTCAAAAGATTAGGGAAGTAACTATGACCAAGTCTGCATTCAAACTGAAGTACAGTGGGAAAGATAATGTATTTGGTTTATCAGAAAGGCCATTGGTTACAAAGATTGATGAATTAAAAGAACTAGATTTAATTGAGATACCAAAAAATAAAACAATGAAACTGACTACAAAAGGTTGGAATCAACTTGAGAGTGATGCGGGTGAGTAGTGCAAAACCAGTGCAAGTAAAAAGGTATAAGTCATTGATTAAGTATGGTAATTATTTATTCAGGGCGTGCAAATGTATACACTGCACTAGTTGTAAGTTATTGATTATAAACATATTTATTAGTGCAATCCCCTATATATATATGCAAGCCAGTGTGCTTGCTATACATAAAACTTATAAGTTCTTTGCTTTAGAGGGTAAACCTTTTTTATCAAATAGTCTTATCAAGACCCCCTATTTTGCAGTGTAAGTATTGCGATAAACCCACTGTCCATAACTGCTCTGTTTGCGAAATGCATGGAGGACATAGGATTAGATACAACGAAGAAGCACCTAATTATAAGCATGGTGATTATATGCAAAGAACAAATGAAACTAGAGAGAAAATAAGGTGCTTATCTGACATTGGAAATTACATAGGTATGTTCAACAGAAAGATGGTGGGTAGAAGACCAAAGAATCCATTAATAAATAACCTAGAAAGATTTAAGAAGCTATTTGGTCATAACTAGAGAGGATATATGAAGACAACTAAACAACATAAGAAAGCTATTTACGAGGCTAACAAAGGTAACGATTATTCTAGTAAGGAAAACAGATCAATTAGTAGCACACTAAAAAGAAAGTTGGTGCAGAGTAATGGTGAACTAGCAGAGAAGATAGTCATGGCATTAATAGATAAAGCATCAACTGGTGATGTACAAGCTATAAGAGAATGTTTAGATAGAGTTGATGGAAAGGTAATCAATCAGACACAAGTAGAAGCTACTATTGAACGCCCTCAAATAATAAAAGTTATTACTGGAATAGACCCTTATGTTGATGACGAAGATGACACTTTAAAAGTTATTACTGGATTTGATGATACAGACTAAACCCTGTATCGACACCAGTTACTATATCCCGACTAAAATAATAAATATATATAAATCAATAGTTTAAAACAGTATACTCTGGTGATTTATTAATAAATAGGAGATATAAAGGGGTTAAAAAAAGGCATAGCTTTCTCACTGCATCAACTCCAGCACACATTCACCAAATCTTTCAGTACCAGTTTTGAAACCTATGTCAGTACATTGAGCTTTAGCATCGGTGATGGGTATTTTTGATTGAGTAGTAACAGAGTTAGATTCAGATTTCACTTCAAAATGAGGTGTTTGTCCGTAATCCATTGGTAAACTCAAGTCGCCATCGGGGAAGCCACCTGCTTCATATCCTCAGCAGCAATGCTATCGATTGATTTCTCTGGCTTGATTTGGTCTGTATGCAGAATACCTGTTGCGATGATGATCTTACTAATGGAATCTAACTGTGATATTTCATCTAGGTTTTTAAATGTTGCTTCATTGCTGTAATCAATTTTAATTGACTGAATTTTTTCATGATTAAGGTTGTTTACATTTCTTGATAGCGTTACAACTTTTTCAACATTTGGGTCATCAGTATATTGCTTAGTAAATTCCCCACCAATAGAACCGGATGACCCCGCTATGATTATATTTTGTTTCATTTGGCTAATCGCTTATTTTTCATTAAAAGAAGTTTTCAGTAAGTATAGCTCTATATCTAAAAGTCAATATCTATCCTGCCCCCATGTATAACATTCCTGATCCATAAAGAACACCTGTTAAAAGGAATATAACAAAAGTGTAACCGAGTATCTGTCGCATATGAAGACCCGCAATTGCCAAAATTGGAATAGTCCAAAATGGTTGTATCATATTCGACCATTGGTCACCGTAAGCCACACCCATTACAACTACTGAAGGATTAACCCCTAAAGATAAAGCAGCCTCAATCATGATTGGGCCTTGAACTGCCCACTGACCACCCCCCGAGGGGATAAACATATTAACTAGACCTCCGGATAAAAAGGCAAAAAATCCGAGTGTTTCTGGAGTTGAAATTGAAATAATCCAGTCAGTAACTACCTGCATAAGGCCTGTCGTCACCATAATTCCCATAATTCCTGAGTAAAAGGGATACTGTAAGATTATCGAACCCACAGTACCAGCTGCCGTATTTATTAAGCTTATGAAGTGAATGGGAGAGCTTGCCAATAACAACCCTAAGGATAAAAATGTCCAGCTAACTATGTCTAGATTTAGAGAAAATCCATTTTGGTGGTAGGTAATACCAATATAAATAACTATTAATAGACCCAGAAATATATTCAATGAACGATGATTTTCAAAGCGTTCGACCATATTCATTGAAGCTTTTTTTTGTATAGTTGGCTCATTATCTTTTATAAGGTCTGGATCGATTTCAATTACATCCTCCTCATTTGGTTTCATTAGAGGGCAGATAATGGTGATTAATAGCAAACCTAAAAGAGCCAGAGTTATATTGGTTGACGATAAAATTGTCTCTGTCACCGGTATGACCCCTACTCTACCCTCAAGTAAATGTCCGGGAGTAGCAACAAATAATGCAGATGAAGAAGAATAACCCATGTGCCATATAACAAATCCTGAGTAAGCAGAGGCAACTAAAAGTGGATAGTGGACTTTAAATGGTTTTTTTGAACATTCTATTGCGACACTTCTTGCTACAATGGCACCAATGATAAGGCCAAAAGACCAAGCACCAAGACTTGCTACTCCTGCAGAAAATGCAACCAATGCATAGGCTTGGTTCGCTGTTTTTGGAAGTCTGCCGATATTTTTTAATAAATATTGAACAATGCTTGTATGAGCAAGTGCATGCGCACCGACCATGATAATTGTAATTTGAGCGGTAAATTTAAATAACATAGGTAGCCCATCTCCCCAAGCAACAATTGTTGAGGTTACCGTAGCATCTGTAAGTGAGATGGCAGCCAGAAAAGTAATTACAGAAAGGACTATTACAAATATAAAGGCGTCAGGATAGTAGCGTTCGACAAACGATATAAACGGACGGGAAATAATTTGAAAGATTTTCATGAAATATTAATTATTTAAGAAAAGCTCATGGCAAATATTAAACCCATGAGCTTTCTTCATAAATTTAATTTATTTAATTTCAAAGGCTATTAATTTGCCACTGCCATTATCTATGTTCATCATAGGCAAAATTAATAAATTCTTATCATGGATGACCTCATGATCCGCAGCTCCTTGAGTCAGGGTTACAAGAGTCTTAAAGCTTCCGTCAGGTTGAATATAAAGTAATTTACCGCCAACCCAATCTGAAACAAAATAGTTACCATTTTTATCAGACTCAATACCGTCCAAAGTACCAACAGGCTGGCCATTTCCGAGAGATTTAATTTCTTTATCTTTCAATGAAATGCTTTTCAGGTGGCCAACAACTGACGGTGCGAAACCATTAGTAGGATGACCCCAACTAGCTACAATCAATTGACCTTTTTCATAATGTAAACCATTTGGCGCTTCTAACTTTGGGCTATAAAGCCACTTAGTTAACTGACCAAAGTTATCAAACTTATAAATAGTGTCATTGAACATATCGGATACGTATATATTCCCATTGGTATCAACAGTTGTGTCATTAAGAAAAGTAGCTCCAGCTGCCTCAAGTTTTTTTGTGATCTTGCCTGTCTTTATATCTATTTCAACTAACTCATTAACATCGGCAGCGTAAAGCTTACCCTTTGATATGGTTAATCCCTTTGGTGCATTTAAACCCTCAATCCATTTTAATTTGATAATTTTTCCATCAACGTCGACTTTTGAAATAAAGCCATTTTTATCTTTAGTGAAAGGGTCCCCTTGCATGTTTGATACATATAAAATGTCATTTTCTTTGTCATAGATTACTGATTCAGGCAATTTAAAATTCGCTTTTGTTTCCCAAAGCTTAGTTAACTGTGGCTCTGCAAATAATATGCTTGAAAATGACATAAATAAGATACTTAAGAAAAGCTTATTCAAAGTTAATAATTTCATAATTTAGATCCCTTAATATAATTAAACAACAAACTGCGCGACGCCATCTTTGAATGAAAAATCAACATCGTGATTTTCAGTGATGGTAATAAAAACATTCTCAGGTTTAATGCCTACCCTTTCATGCAAGTACTCAACAACCTTCTTGTAAAAGGCTTGTTTTGCTTTATTTGGACGCCCTGAACGCATCACAAGGTGCATCATAATTCTTTCCTCTTGCCTGCTTTGGTATTGCATGCAATCTTCTGATAATTGATTAACCACTTGATATCTATCATCATCCGGAAAGGCCATTGTTTCGATTACCGCTTCATTCACACTGTCAGAAACTTTTTTTATGTAATCCTTGCCCTTCCCCTCTAGAACATTAATTGTTACAAATGGCATATCCGCTCCTTTTAATTTGGTTATTTTTTTAAACTATTTGAATATTATCTTTTAAATTTATGCAGTACAATAAAGATTATTTACTTTTTATAATGCAATTTTGCATTACTAATTTATTTCTTAATTTTTAATATTAAGATGGCATAAAAAACCATAAAGGAGAATGCTTATGCTTAATTGGAGCGACCTAAGATCTTTCCTTGAGCTATCACGTCGGGGTAAATTAACCATGGCAGGAAAAAGATTAAGCGTTGAGCCTACAACTGTAGGAAGACATATTACAAGGCTTGAAAAAGAACTTGGGGTACAGTTATTTAACCGGTCACCCAAGGGCTATTCACTCACTGAAGATGGGCATAAATTAGTCCCTTATTCTGAAAATATTGAGACTAAGGTTAATTCCATCTACCAGTCGATATCGGGAAAAGATACAGAACTTAGTGGCATTGTGAGGATGGCTGTCCCTGAAGGTTTAGGGATTGGGATTATTTCGAAATATATTAGTCACTTCAAAGAAAAGCACCCATCCATTGATCTTGAGTTAGTTGCTGATACGAGAGCACCAAGTTTATCAAAACGTGAGGCAGATATCGCAATCACATTGGCTAGGCCTACTATTGGTAGATTGGTGGCATGGAAACTTGGAGATTACAATTTAG
>Ga0209308_10001567_pt1 | contig 20995 bp, 21 predicted proteins | sample COGITO_mtgs_1204_3_FD_184806 | JGI IMG/M metagenome (GOLD analysis project Ga0209308, IMG submission 184806) | Pelagic marine microbial communities from North Sea - COGITO_mtgs_120405 (SPAdes) (version 2) | ecosystem: Environmental > Aquatic > Marine > Epipelagic ...
TCTGTTTGCGGTCGAAGATGCCGATGCTCCCCGAGCCGAGCGGATTCGTTCCCATGTTCGAGCGCGAGTCGAACTTATCGGTGTGGCCAGCGGGCTTCTACGTATTGCACGCTCCCGAGCACTCGACCACGAGACGCTCGTCGAAGGGATCGCCAACTTACGTTATCAATTTGCTGCCCAAACAAAGCAACGATTCGCTGCCGATCTCGATCAGCTCACTCCAACCCAGGCAGCGAATCTTCTGGCACTTATCGATGCCACAACTTCACCCGAAGCCTTCGATGTGATGAGCAGCGCTCATGCTCGGTCCGCTCGTCAGATAACCACTACCTGGAACACCGCTCTCGAAGCCTTGATCTCACACTGGACTCGTGACACCAACGAGACAACCTGACAACCAGGCCGGCTCCTTCCCTCCCCCGACGCAAGGACGTCACAATGAAATCACTACGCACGCCTGACGAACGATTCGTTGACCTTCCCGGTTATCCGTTTACCCCACACTACGTCGAGGTCGATGACCTCGACGGCGGCACGTTGCGGGTCCACTACCTCGACGAGGGTCCCGCCGACGGTCCGGTCGTGCTGGCCATGCACGGTGAGCCGAGTTGGAGCTACCTGTACCGCAAGATGATTCCGCTGCTCACCGGCGCCGGTCTGCGGGTAATCGCACCCGACCTGGTCGGCTTCGGCAAGAGCGACAAACCGTCCGAGAAGAGCGACTACACCTACGAGCGCCACGTCGGCTGGATGCAAGCGGCGATCGTCGATCATCTCGATCTGCAAGACACCACATTCTTCGGCCAAGACTGGGGTGGGCTTGTAGGCCTGCGACTCGTCGCCGAGAACCCCGACCGCTTTGCCCGAGTCATTGTCGGCAACACCGGTTTGCCGGTTGGCCAAGGAAGTCCGGGCAAAGCCTTCTCGCAGTGGCAACAGTTCAGCCAAGAGTCACCGGTGTTTCCGATTGGGCAGATCCTCAATGGTGCGACGCTGACCGAACTCAGCGACGACGAGATCGCTGCGTACGACGCTCCGTTTCCCGACGAAACATTCAAAGAGGGGGCGCGCATCTTTCCATCGCTTGTCCCGACGTCGGTCGACGACCCGGCGGTACCAGCGAACCAGGCAGCGTGGAACGTGTTCACGATGTGGGACAAACCGTTCATCACCTGCTTCAGCGACAGTGACCCCGTCACGGCTGGCGGCGACGCCCCATTCCTCAAACTCGTTCCTGGTGCCCAAGGCCAACCGCACGTCACCATCGAGAACGCACACCATTTCTTCCAGGAAGACGGTGCACCTCAGATCGCCCAGGTCATCATCGACGCCGTCGCCCGAGGCTGACGATGATCGCGGTTGAACGCACCACAACGATCTCGGCGTCCGCCGAGACGATCTGGGCCACGCTGGTCGACTTCGCAGCCATCAGCGCATGGGCTTCGAATGTGGACCACTCGTGTCTCATGTCGGAGCGAACCGAGGGTGTCGGGATGGTGCGTCGAATCCAGACCGACGGCTCGACCATCATCGAAACCGTCGAGCGATGGGAGCCAGCCGTCGCGCTTGGTTATCGCATCAGTGGACTTCCGCCTGTGATCAAGTCGCTCACCAACACGTGGAACCTGGTCGAGTCAGGTAGTACCGCTGCACCGATCACTCGGGTGGTGCTGACAACCGAAATCGATGCCGGCCCTCGACCGCCCCAGCGGCTGATCGCCAAAGCCGTTGGCAAACGCCTGGGATCTGCATCGGAGCAGATGCTCAACGGCCTAACGGCACGAGTCGAAGCACGCATAAACGAAGGCGCAGCATGACCGATACACACCGCCCCGACGTGGTCGTACTTATGACCGACGAAGAGCGAGCTGCTCCTCCCTACGAGTCACCCCAAGTGGCAGCGTGGCGTCGAACGGCACTTCCGGGAGCCGCATGGTTCCAAAACAACGCGGTCAACTTTGGTCGGCACTACACCGGTTCGCTTGCCTGTGTGCCCAGCCGGCCCACGATCTTCACTGGCCACTACCCCGCTGTCCATGGTGTCTCTCAGACCGATGGCCTGGGCAAGATGGCCGATGACTCGCGCATGCGGTGGCTACGTGAAGGTGAGGTACCCACACTTGGCCACTGGTTCCGAACCGCTGGGTACGACACCCACTACAACGGCAAATGGCACATGAGCCATGCCGACCTGCATGACGCCAACGAGGACCGCATCGACACCAACGATGACGACGGCAACGTGTTGACCGCTGGCGTCGAGCAGTACCGCACCGCTGACCGGCTCGAACCGTTCGGCTTCTCGGGTTGGATCGGGCCAGAACCCCACGGTCGTTCCCTACGCGATGCCGGAGTGCGTCGCGATCCGCTGATTGCCGATCGCGTGGTGGCATGGCTCGAGGATCGTTATGCAAGGCGAGCCGTCGGAGACCCCGACGCGCTGCGACCATTTCTGTTGGTCGCAAGCTTCGTGAACCCACACGACATCGTGCTGTTTCCTGCGTGGGCTCGCCGTGGCAGCCCACTTGAGTCGTCGCCGCTCGACCCACCGAACGTGCCCGAGGCACCGACCCAGCACGAGGATCTAGCAACCAAACCTGCGGCACAGATCGCCTTCCGTGACACCTACCCGTCTGGCTACGGACCGGTTCGTGCCGTGATTGGCACCTATACCAAACGGGCGCAGGAGTACCGCGACCTGTACCACCGGTTACATGCCGAAGTCGACGCGCCGCTCGATCGTGTCCGGCGGGCGGTGACCGACCAGGGGTCCGATGCCATCATCGTGAAGACGTCGGATCATGGCGATCTACTCGGAGCACACGGCGGCCTGCATCAGAAGTGGTTCAACCTGTACGACGAGGCCACCCGCGTGCCGTTCTCCATCGCGCTCGTTGGATCTAACGCCACGACTGGCGCAGCCATCAACGATGCACCTACGTCGCACATAGACATCATGCCAACATTGCTCGCTGCCGCTGGGATCGATGAGACAGCCGCTGCCGACCGACTACAGGAAGACTTCACCGAAGTGCATCCTTTGCCGGGCGCAAATCTGATGCCGGTCGTTGTTGACCCAACGGCGGCCGACCGCGATCGCGCTGTCTATCTGATGACGAATGACAACATGCTCGAAGGCGACACCGGTGCTTCGGGAGTCGCCCGACGGCTCAAGCGCACGACCAAGCCACCGCTGCCGCTGCGCATCAGCACCCCAGCACACGTGGCATCAAACTTCGAAGGACTGGTCCACCGCCTCGACGGCACCTTGTGGAAACTGGTGCGCGTGTTCGATGACCCGGCGACATGGACCGAACCGGGTGTGCGCCACCTCGCCGCCAGCGGCGGGCCTGGCCCCGACACCTATCGAAGCGAACCGCTGCCCGACCAGTGGGAGCTCTATGACCTGGACGCCGACCCCATCGAAGCCAACAACCGATGGCACGACATCCACGATGACCCGGCAATCGCCGATGTCTTCGATCGCATGAGGAGCGTGCTGAACGCAGAACGCACCCGCGCTGTACCCGAACGCAACCACCCGTGGCCCTACGAGTCACGCCGACCGACAGCAGGACCAATGACCAAGACACCTCCCCCGCCCGCTCGAGCGCTTCGCAAGCTCGTGCAAAAGCTTGGCATGCACCCCGACGATCCCGAGCCCACCAGTTTCAACCTTGCCGGCAAACGTGGCCTTGTTGTTGCCACCAATGTTGCCTGGCTCGACATCGCAAAACCAACCGGCGTGTTCGCCAGTGAAATGACCGTGCCGTACTACGCATTCCTCGATGCTGGTATGGACGTTGACCTGGCCAGTCCTGCTGGCGGCATGATCGCGGTCGATCCCAAGTCGCTCCGACCCGTGGTCCGTACGCCTGAGGATGACCGGTTTATGGCCGACGATGACTTCCGCGACAAGGTGGCTCACTCGCTGGCGATCGGTGATCTCGACATGACGCAGTACGACGTGGTTTTCCTGGCCGGCGGTTGGGGTGCGGCATTCGACTTTGGCTTCTCCGAAGACCTGGGCGCAAAGATCACCGAGGCGAACGCTGCTGGCAAGGTCATCGGTGCCGTGTGCCATGGCCCCCTCGGCCTGCTCAACGCAAAGGCTGTCGACGGTTCACCGCTCGTCGCCGGACGCAGGATCTCTGCGGTCACCGACAAGCAGGTCCAGGAACTCGGCATCGAAGCAACACCCCACCACCCTGAACGCGAGCTTCGTGGCGCAGGAGCGCTGTTTGAGAGTGAGACCAGGTTCCGTGACCCGCTCGCCAACCATTGGGTGGTCGATGGGAACCTGGTGACCGGACAGAACCAAAACGCCGGACCAATGGTGGCCCGGGAAATGATGCAGATCCTGGTCGACCAGGATCTACACCAGACAGTGAGCACCCCATGAGCGAACACGCTGTCCCCCGGTATGGCACCATCGACACCGACTACGGCATGCAATTGGCCACAACTGCGCCTGACCAGGATGGCCCGGTGTGGATGGTCAATCTGATGAAGTACCGCGACGTGGCCGAGTACGCCGATGGCCGCGAGTCCTCAATCAGCGGTAGCGAAGCCGACGACCTGTATTCGCCGCTCGACTCGCTGACTGCTGTCGGCGCTAGCCCGGTCTTCTTTGGCGACGTCGACCAGCAACTGTTGGGCGATGACACTGTGTGGGATCGCATCGCGGTGGTGAAGTACCCGACCCGCAAGTCGTTCATCGACATGCAGGCGCTGCCGAAGTTCAAGGAATCACACAAACACAAAGATGCCGGTATGGCCAGCACGATCGTGATGGGAACCCAGCCGATCGCACAACCGAAGGCGCCACCAGGTCACACCCAGGTCGACTGGGCCGACGTGCCTCATCCTCCGACCAACGACGACGGCCCCGTCGTGGTGGTCCATGTGCTGCGCTTCCATGATGCCGAAGCAGCACACACCACACCGACAAACATGGAGCAGTACCAAACCGAAGCCGCCAAGGCGGCGATCGGACATGGCCTGCGGCTCAATGGGTGGTTCGCAGTCGAAGGAACCATCATCGGCGATGGCCGGGCATGGCATCAGGTGCGGTTCAACGAGTTCCCAAGCAAGGCCGCGTTTATGGCGGTGGTCATCGACCCGAACCGCCTCGCAGCTCAGAAGGACCACCGAGAAGTTGCGATCGCCGATACCTACACCATGATCGTGCGGGCAAAGGTCAACGTCCTCACCGATTCGATCACTACTCCGTAGCTGGCCACATCACCGAGAGCTACAAGCCCTCGATCTCGCCATCCGTCACCATCTGGTCCATCACGGTGATGGTTCGGCTGACCAGATCATCCAAGACCAGCTCGCCAATGCCAGCGAGTTGCACTGCGACCCGGCCGTTCCACGGCTGGGTCCAATGTTGCGGGATGTCGCGACCGCTCAGGCCCCACAACCCGCCAACGGTCGCGGCATTACAGTCGGTGTCCCAGCCAGCAGCGGTCGTCTCACCAATTGCGGCACTGAAGTCATCGTGTCCGACCAGCAGACCCCACACGACCACTGCCAGATTGTTCACCGTGTGCACCGGCGACAGATGGTCGTAGCGAGCGTGTATCTGCCCAGGACCGTCGCCGCTGGCTGCGACCTCGGTACCCAACGTCATCGCTTGGGCACATTCCGAGTCATTCGGTATCAGAGATCGAGCGGTGTCAACCGCTTCCGTGAATAACTGGCCACCGCCAATGGCCGCTCCCATGGCTGCCACCGCCATCGCCCCGTAGATCCCCTCGGCACGGTGGGACAGCGCTGCATCTCGGCGCGCAAGTTCAGCGGCCTGCTCAGGACGGCCCGGACAAACCCAGCCATACAAGTCAGCTCGGATCTGTGCGCCGATCCAATCGTTGTGTTGGTTGTCGCTGCACTCTGCAAGGTCGAACCCAGGGTCGGCACCGAAGCTGAACCCGTAATTCGCCTTCGAAAGCAGCGTTACCAAAGCATCTCGTTCGGCTGTAAAGACGATGCCTCCCGGGAGATAGTTCAGCCATGCCCGGGCGACGTCGGCCGTGTCCAAAGCAGCACCGTGCTCCTCCAACATCATCAGCGCAAGAACTGAATAATTGATGTCGTCGTCGGGTTCACTCCGGTCGAACTGGCCTCGACAACATTGAGCGAACTGACGAGCAACCGAGGTGTTCGGCACCAGCGGCACATAGTCGCGCAGCGGAAGCGCCTCTGCAGCGAGAAGGTAGTCGGTGAGTGCTTGACGACCTTCCCGCATCGATAACAGCTCAACCGCCTTGCCTAGCTGGCAACCGCTTATCCGGCCTTCCCAAGCTGAACGAATCTGAGTTTCACGCATGCTGGTCACGCTCTCAACCTATTCGTAACCGCACATACGGGTCTTATCTTGAGCGTTTCGGTCGCGCTATGGCCCGGGCAGATAGCGCCCACTTCGAAACGCCACACTAGGGTCGAAAAATGCCAGTACAGGTGATCGGAATGATCGGGGTGGCGCCGCCTGCTGACGACGCGACAGTGCACATCATTGATGGTGGCCTATCCGCCGACTACCTGGTGGAGTTCAGCCGAGCCCATGACGAGGCAGGCTTTGACCTAGCGCTCGTCGGCTACACCTCAACCTCGGCTGATGGTTGGTCAGTTGCTACCCATGCAGCTGCGCACACGGAACGCCTTGGTTATTTGATTGCGCACCGCCCCGGATTCGTGTCGCCAACGCTCGCAGCTCGCAAGGCTGCAACATTCGACCAGCTCAGCAAAGGTCGGCTTGCCCTACACATCATCGCCGGGGCTAGTGATCATGATCAGCGCCGCGACGGTGACTTCATGGCCAAGGCTGAACGTTACGAACGAGCGGGCGAATACATCGAGATCATGCGAAGAACCTGGACCGCGGACCAACCATTCGACGTCGACACGAAACACTTCCAGATGAAAGACGTGCGGTCCGACGTTCGCCCCTTCCAACAACCGTCACCTCCGGTATTCTTCGGAGGCTCTTCTACCGAAGCGCTCGACATGGGTGCTGAACATTGCGATGTCTACGCAGTGTTTGCCGAGCCGTTGGCTGACACCGCCGTCCGCTTCGACGACTTCCGGGCCCGGGCCGCGCTCTACGGCCGGAGTGCCTCGTTTTCGATGAGTGTGCGGCCCATCATCGCCCCAACCGAGGGCCAGGCATGGGACAAGGCTCACCGCATCCTGGCATCGATCGAGAACAGCACCTCTGCTGGCGCTTCCCCCTACGACAAGGGCGGAGAACGTATGCTCGCCCACGCTGCAGCCAACGATGTTCACGACGAGCGCCTGTGGTTAAAGATCGCTGCAGCAACCGGTGCACCCGGCAACACGTCGTGTCTTGTCGGAACCGCCGAACAAGTCGCTGACGCTCTTCTTGAGTACTACAAGCTCGGTGGCCTCGACTACGTCCTGATGCGGGGCTTCGACCCACTCAAGGACACCGTCGAGTTCGGCCACGAGCTCATCCCCCGTCTGAAGGCCGGAGCCGAAGCACTCGATATCGAGGACCCGTCCTAACGGCGCTCAGTCAGACAACGTCCGGAGCGGTGATCCCTGGCAGCAGGAAGCAGATGCACGTGCCCCCGTCCAGACCTGGCTCGACACCCACGGCTCCTCGGTGGCGTTCGATGACCCGCTTGACGAACGCCAGCCCTACGCCGATGCCGGGTCGTTCGTCTAAGATCTCAGGCCGTGAAAACATTTTGAATACTTCATCGGCCCGCTCCGGGTCTATGCCGATCCCGTTATCGCTACACCGGATTTTCCACCAGGACCGGTGTTCATCCACGAAATATTCGTGGAACTCGGCGTCAACCACGACTCGCAGCGAGCGGTCGAGATCTCGATACTTGATCGCGTTGTCAACCAGATTCTGCACCACCTGTCGGATCAGTGACGCTTCGACCTCGACCACGGGCAGGTCGCCGATCTCGATCGTTGCTCCGATCTCTCGTAGCTCCGAAGCCATCGGTCCAACGGTTTCGCTCACCAGCTCGTTGAGATCTACCGCCTGTCGGGTATCGGTCGACGCGGTCACGTGCGCATACGCCAGGGTGTCCTTCAGTAATTCACTCAGATGATTCACTTGGGACGCAATCGTTTGGGCATAACCCCGAGCCTTTGGCGGCAGTTCTCCGGTCTCGCGTTGCAAGAGCTGTAGATAGGAGCCGATTCGTCGCACGGGAGCACTGAGATCGTGGGCGACGACTGCCGCAAAATTCTCCAGATCGCGATTTGACTGCGCGAGTCGCTCGACATGGTTAGCAAGTTGGGCGCGATCGGTGATGCGGCCAACCGCTTGAGCAACATGGGGCACGATCTTCTCCATAACCGAATAGTGCTCGCTGGTCACCGGTTCATCATTCGCGAATCTGAAGAAGCACACCCCGACTATTTGATCACCGATCTCTAACGGATACACGGATTCATGAGCTAACCCAGGCCGAACCGCTCGATGTGCAACTCGTGGTCACCGCTGGCCCTGCAGGTTCCGACGCTGATATCGAACGAGCCACAGAAAATCTCGATGCGGGTCTACAGGCACTAGAGGCCGTGGGCATTGCGGCTGCTGGCAGGGTCGGACAGGCCGATCCAATGGCCGCTATCGCATACAACCTGAAGACCAACCCGGCGGTCAACTTGGTGGTGTTGTCCACCGGGCCACTTGGCAATAGCCGATGGGTTGCGATGGATCTACCGCATCGTGTTTTACGTCGATTCGACGTCGCTGTGGAACACATTGTTGGCACACCACTCGACGCAACTCCTACCGCCCACGTTGCCACGACACCGGTCAAGGTGTTACTCGTTGAGGACGATCAACACGACATTGAGCTCGCAACTATCGCCCTTGAGAACTTGGAGACTCCAGTAGAGATATTGGTGGCCCGCACCGGGGCACACGCGGTGCAGTACATGGCCGAGGCCTCGCCTCGCCCTGATCTTGTGCTACTCGACCTCAAGATGCCTGTCATGGACGGACTTACCATGCTCGAAGAATTCGAGTCGACGTTAGGTCTCGACTCGCTCAACGAACTCAACATTGTTGTGGTGTCAAGCTCGGCTGCGGACACCGATCGGGATCAGGCCTAGCTCTTGGGGCCAAGGCCTATGTCATCAAACAGCCCGACTTCGATGAGTTCCAGGCAACGCTCAAATCTCTGGTTGATGAGGTTGTCCAGCACGATGTGGCCAAAAGATAAAAGTCGCCTTCGTTTCGATCTGGCGTCGTTTCGGTCAGGCGTCGTTTCGGTCTGGCCTGTCAGCTCAACTGCGGCACCCGCTCGAGACTCTCGGTGAGGTCGATCTCATCGATCCACGGACCGACCCCGCTGATGCGATCAATCGTCACCCGCACGACGGCGCACGTGGGCGAGTCGCGAAGAGCCAATGGGTGGTGCGTCAAACCGGTGTACTTACGCGCCAGTTGATCCATGAGTGCCGGGTCTGGCCCGACCTCGATACGGGCTGTGCCTCGGATCACCAGGTGTCGTTGATAGCCGCGTTCGTTTCGTTCGGTGTCTTCGATTGATAACACGACCTTGGGGTCACGCCGTAGATTGAGAGCTTTCTGGCTATGCGCGTCGGTGCCGAAAAGTATCTCGTCGCCCTGGGCGATGACCCACACCACCGAAACCTGGGGCGTGCCATTCTTGTTCATGGTCCAACAGTGCGCTACAGCGTCGGTGCCGAGCAGGGTCTGAACGGGAGCGGATATCGAGACCATGAGTGCCTCCAAGGCATTGTTTTATGTCACTAACTCCAAAGTCCCACGCAATCGTTGACTTCGCAAGGCCTTAGGTCCCACAGCGGACAACCCTCTTCGAACAGCTGCCCACGTACTTCTGCGGACAGCCACGGCTCAATGTCCTAAAATAGGGCTACATCAACCGGGTCGAACGAGCTCTCTCAGCCTTCCACTAGATCACACTCGTGTAACACGACACGGCAAACCACTGGACTACTTAAAGGGCGCCATGTCAGCCATCAGCTTCACCGAGAGCCGCCCCACCGAGATCCTCGCCAACCTCCATGAATCGGCCGGTGCCGAACGCGAGTATCTCTTTGCCAGCCACGACGCGGACAATCACGACCTGATACTTGTTGCCTGGTACCAGACCAAGGCCATTGGTTACCTTGCCGCAACCGATCAACGACCCGACGAACTGCTCGTGTGGGAACACCTGGTCGTGCCCCAGTACCGCAACCAAGGCATCGGCAAACAACTCTTGCTCGAAGCGGCCAAACGGATACCTCCGCACGCCCACATCATCATCGACCCTATGGGCGAACTCGACACCGAACGAGTTATGGACTACTACGCTGGCCTCGGTTTCACCGCCAACGATAAGACCAAACGGGTACAGGCGACTGCCTCCGAGATCGTGGTGCTACTCGGTGAACAACGCGAAGACGCCACCACCATCGACACCATCCTGGCCACCAAAACACCCGGTGTAGTCACCATCAGCCCTTCCGCCCCTATCCAAGAAGCTTTGGGGCTCATGAACGAGCTACGCATCGGCGCCATCGTGGCGTCTACCGACGGCAGCCGAATCGAAGGAATCCTTTCTGAACGCGACCTACTCGTGGGCATCGACACCCATGGGAGCGCGTACCTTGATCGCACCGTCGCCGAGTGCACAACCAGCAATGTTGTCACCGCCACGACCGATGACCTCATTTCACACGTCATGGACACGATGACGAGCCGACGTATTCGCCACCTTCCCATCACCAACACCGGCCGGCTCGTCGGGATAATCAGCGTTGGTGATCTCCTTCTGTTTCGACTCAATCAGCTCACTGATCCCGCGACCACACCTACAGAACAGGACCCGAGTTAGCCCCTACGAGCGGCCGAATTATTAGCGGCCCAGCAGGATCTTCTCGACCTGAGGTGCTGCGATCGCAGCTCGGCCGCGCAGCTCTGCGTCGGTCAGGCTGGTAATCGGGTGAGCGACCTCGGCGAAACCCATATGGTCCAGCCCGTGGAGTTCGGTGACATATCGGGCGGTGACGGCGAAGGGTGAGGTCACGATCGCTGCCGCGGGGACCCCAGCCTTTTCGAAAAGAACGGCGTCGAACACACTGCCCGACGAGCAACTACCTCAATCGCCGATCGCTGAGATCGCCGCCATAACCGCCTCGGCTGCTGGCGCTGCGTCTGCAGGATCCCCGCCGTAGCCGGGGCTAGGTGGCCCAACGAGGACCGTGTCGGCGATCGACCACGTCTTGCGGAGTTCGTCGATTACGTACTCCATCAGTTCACGACCGTGGGTCTTGCCGTTGTGGATCAACGCAATGGTGGCACCATCGAGTGAACGAAGGCGCGGCGCCAAGTCGGGCGTTTCGTGGGCCAGTGCCTGTCGAGGGTCCAGAACAAACATGGCTACTCCGGTACGTCGTTGGTCATGATTGCGCGGGTAATGATTGGACAGCCGCGGCCGCGGCTCCACGATGGGAAGAACGCCGAGTGTCCTCCTGCGGTTCCGCCGCCGACCATGACCAGGATGTCATCGGGCGAGTGGCCCCTATGAACCAGGATCTGTTCGTCGCCCGGCTGGATCTTCTGATCGCCGCTCGGATACCACCGAGGATCGTGCCAGTCTGGCTCCCGAGCGGCGTCGTCTTCAATCTTTCCTGACCGCTTGAGGGTCGCCAGATCTCGGCATGCATGGTCGTACAGATACTGAGACACGCGTTCGACGCTCCAGCCAGCGTCGCCCAGTTTGTGGGCGTGTTCAGGTGCGAACACCACCACGGAGCGTCCGTTGCTGAAGCTGCCCAGGGCCGCCATGGAGTCTGCGAAGGTGTCCAACAACGCGGCAGGGTCAGCGGTGCCATGGTTGACGACGTTGTGTCCAGACTCGCTTGCGAACACCGTGACTGCCGACTCTGCTTCGCCGCCAAGACGCTCATGCAGCGAGGGCCACGGCGAATGCTCGACGTTCTCACCGAAGCACAAACTGAACTTGCCCGGCCATCCCTGCGTCGACTTGTCGAGCTGGCCGGGGATAGCGGCCAACGAGTTCATCTGCACCAACCGAATCGTGCGACCGATGGTCGCGTTGGCCCGAAAACCAGGCCCAAACAAATTTTCCCGGCTATGGATGCCGATCCGATCGGCGATCCCACCAGTGACGATCACCATGATCGTCGCTCCACCAGTACTCGCGGTTGGCAAATGGAGTTTGAAGCCAGGTTCACCGATCGCCTCGAGTGCAGCACCAATGACCGGAAAGTACTCAGGGAGTGCTCCGGCCATCACCGCGTTGACCGCTGCCTGATAGGCGGTCACTTGCATATCCCGTGTCGGGACCTCGATCAAAACATGATCGGGGGTCCACTGTCCGGCGTTGAGCATGGCTGCAACCAGATCAGGGGTCGGAGCCACCACCGGCAAACCATCGGTCAGCCCAAGCTCATACAGTGCCTCGGTTGGTGTTGCGTCGATCTTGAGCTCGAATCCCGGTCGTGCCCCAGGGTGCCTGGCGACCAACTCGCTCTCATCCATCTGACGAACCATGACGGCACAGTAGTGCACCAGCCCGAAGCCCCATTTCTTCACCAGATGTCGCCCCACCTTGTGTCCCAGGTGTGTGGTGTTGCAGGCTGTTACAACGCTACGAACAAGGGATGCTCGTTATGGGCTGGGACTTCGAGACCGACCAGGAATTTCAGAAAGAGCTCGACTGGATCGAGAACTTTGTTCGCGAGGAAATCGAACCGCTCGACTTCATTGTTAAAAACCCGTTCGATCTGACCGATCCGATTCGCCAAGAGATCATTCCCCCTCTGCAGAGGCAGGTCCAGGAACGGGGTTTATGGGCATGTCATCTTGGGCCAGAACTCGGCGGGCTTGGCTACGGCCAGGTCAAGCTTGCGCTCATGAACGAGATTCTTGGACGAGCTCGGTCAGCCTCGACCATCTTTGGGTGCCAAGCACCGGACACCGGCAACAGCGAGATCCTGGCTCACTACGGCACCGAGCAACAGAAGGAAAAGTTCCTCGAGCCATTGCTACGTAATCAGATCGTGTCGTGTTATTCGATGACCGAACCTCAGGGTGGCGCTGACCCAAAAGTCTTCACCGCGAATGCTGTCCAGGATGGTGACGAATGGGTCATCAACGGCGACAAGTGGTTTTCGTCTCACGCCCGTTTCGCCAGTTTCCTGATCGTCATGGTGGTGACCGAACCAGATAACCCTGCGTACCAACAACAGTCGATGTTCCTTGTGCCGACCGATACGCCTGGCGTTGAAATTCTTCGCAACGTTGGGCTTTCGTATGAGTCCGAATCCGAGGACACCGGCACTCACGCGTACATTCGCTACAACGACGTGCGGGTGCCGAAGGAGAATATGCTCGGACCTCGAGGCGGCGCCTTTATTGTGGCTCAGACTCGTCTGGGTGGCGGGCGGATTCACCACGCGATGCGAACCTCAGGCCGGGTCCAGCGCATCTTCGACATGATGTGTGAGCGCGCCATTAGCCGTACCACTCAAGGTGAGCTTCTGTCCAAGAAGCAGATGGTGCAAGAGATGATCGCCGACTCCTGGATCGAGATGGAGATGTTCCGGCTGCTCGTTCTGCGGACCGCGTGGCGCATCGATAGATACAACGATTACAAGCTTGTGCGACGCGACATATCAGCAGTAAAAGCCGCCATGCCGGGCGTGTATCGCAACATCGCCAGCCGGGCGCTGCAGATCCATGGCTCGCTTGGTGTCTCGTGGGAGATGCCGTTTGGCAAGGAGCTACTTGAGTCGTTCCATATGGGATTGGCTGATGGCCCAACCGAGGTCCACAAAGTCCAAGTGGCCCGTCGGGTGCTCGATGAGTATGTGCCGTGCGATGACATCTTTCCCTCAACACATTTGCCTAAACGGCGAGCAGCTGCCGAGGCCAAATACGCCGATGTACTTGAGCGCCATCTACAGACCCAGTAGCACTTGTAGAAGGGTGCCTGTTGCGATGAATCCGTGATCAGCCAGACGATGGGAAACATGCGGCACCTCGTGCGCTGCGACTACTCTCAGCTCAGAACACAACAAATCCTGTTTGGAGACTGGTGCAACAGCAACCAACTGAAGTCGTTTCGCCGAGACACGACCCGCCACCAACTGGTGGTAGCGGCGACGTCAGCGATGCTCTCATGGCCAAACCAACCTGGTCCGATCACGACCTCAACGGCCACGGAATCCCGATCTACGACGTGCCGTTCGTGACCGTCGGCGGAGGCCTTGGTTCGTTCGCCATGGTCGATATCTTGCGTGTCGCCGGTGTAAGTGCCGAGCACATGGTTGCGTTGAGCGACCTGGACCAACCGTCCGAAACCTATGAGCACTTGGCCAAGAATAGCCAGATCCCTTCCCATGAACGTCTTCGCTCAGACAGCGGATCGGTCCTCGATTGCCTTTGGGGTTGGCCGGGCTATGCGTTGCGAGAGGCGATAGCCGACCGCAACCCAAAGCGGGCATGGCAGGTGATGACCGAGCCAATCCTCGCGGAGTACTTTACACCAAAAGCTGGGCAGGTTTACGAGTCTGTGACTCGCGAAGCCAACCGTATTGGTTGGTCGTCGATGGTCAAGAAGGGTGTTGTCCGAACCGTACGCCGCAGAGAAGGCGGCGAATACTTCGTATTGTTCACGCCAGCGACCGGCACTGCAGCCACGAAACGGATTGCCTATCGATGCCGTTATGTCCACATCGCCGTCGGGTATCCCGGCGTCAAGTTCCTGCCCGACCTGCAGGCCTATCGTGACAAGTATCAGGACTACGCCAAGGTTCTGAACGCGTACGAACCTCATCTCCATGCCTACGAAGAGATGTTGCGCCGCCCCACGACCGTCTTGGTGCGAGGCAGCGGAATCGTTGCCTCTCGGGTGTTACAGCGCATCATCGACGACCGCGACAACACCGGTGCACAGACCACCATCGTGCACTTGTTCAGGAGTTATCCCGACGGTTATCAAGGGGACAAACGGACCTTCCGCCGTCCGGCCCGGAACGGCTGGTCCTACCAAGCATTTAACTACCCCAAGTCAGCTTGGGGTGGTCAGATCAGGTACACACTCGAAAAGCTCGAGGGCCAAGAACGCTCCGACTACATCGATCAGCTCGGCGGCACGAACACCGCGCCGCGAAAGGACTGGCAAGAGCAACTCGATCGTGGCCTCGAACAAGGCTTCTATAAGCAGCTACGAGGGACTGTGAAGACCGTCGAGCCCACCGCAGATGGCCGTCAAGTCAACACCGTGGTCACCACACCCGATGGTTACGAACTCGGTATCGAGGCCGACTTTATTATCGATGCCACCGGCCTAGAGGCCTCGATCGAGGAACACCGCGTCTTGAAGGATCTCCTGTCCTACGGAGGCGCCGACAAGAACCCAAAGGGCCGCCTCAACGTTGATCATGACTTCCTCATTCGTGGCACCGAGAGTGGCGCTGGCCGATTGTATGCCTCAGGGTCAATCACGCTTGGGGGCTACTACGCCGGCGTTGACTCCTTTCTCGGACTGCAATATGCGTCGTTACGCATAGCCGATGCCATGGCGGCCGAGGGTTTCTGCAAGAAAATCGGTCCACTTCGCTCAGCAGCGCAATGGACTAGGTGGGCAAGGAACAAAACGCCATGACACCAACACTTTCCGGACGGATGCAAAGCCGTTTCGTGCTGTTGCTCATCGTTGGAGTGCCGTTGACCCTCGTGCTCGGAGCGGTGCTTCCGAGACCAACTGCAACCACCACTCTGTCTGACATGTACGAAGTCTTCTTTGCTGCCCTCGTGCTCGTTGGTGTGGTCGGCATCGTATGGGAGCTCATCTACCACGGGCTTCAGCAGTTCCGCTGGGAAAAGGATTGGCCGACGATCTTCGGCCTTGTCACCGGTATTCCCGAGGGCATCGTCGTCTACCTGCTCTTGGACCGTGGATTCCCTTGGGAATTCGGTGACGTGCCGATCTCACTCTTTCTCCAAATGTTCATCCTGGTATGGATCGCCATTTGGCTCATCGCCAACGGCCCGCTCCAAATCTTCTTCCCGCGTTGGCGGTACCAGGGTGGCCGGTTCATCTAATGACTAATGCCTTCGATGTCGAGGCCGTCATCGACGCAAGCCACGGGCACCGAGCAGCATCCAGCCGCCTCCGCGCCCAACTTGGCCTAGGGGTGTCGGCGTCGGTCACCGTGGTCTGGATCGTCTATGTAACCGCCAGTGGGCAATGGGGCCGGGTGGGCGATCAGTGGGCGTCGGCAGTCACGATGATCTTCGGCAGCTTCGTGGCTGGCTCCACGCCTCAGGGCGGTGGGGCTGTAGCGTTCCCCGTCTTCACCAAGATCCTTGAAATACCTAGTGAGGTAGCGAGGACGTTCTCGCTGACCATCCAGTCGGTTGGAATGACAGCGGCTTCCATCGGCATTCTGATCAATCGTCGCAGCGTCGACCTGAAAGCGATCGCCATCGCGGCGCCATCTAGCATCGTCGGGTTGTTCGTCGGGTACCTGTTCCTGACCGAATCGGACCAGCCATTTGGTCCATCGGTCCTGCCCGGTCCCTATGTAAAAGTGACCTTCACGGTGATCGTCGCGGCGATGGCGTTCGTCACGTTTCTTGGCTATCGAATTCAACTTATCGAGCGTCGGGTCGCTCTTCCCGATGGGAATCTCCGAGTAGTTTTTCTGATCCTTATCTGTGCGTTTGTTGGTGGGCTTGCGTCTGCCACCGTCGGCTCAGGAGCAGATGTATTGATCTACTTGGCGACCGTCTCGATGATCGGTCTGAGCCCTCGCGTCGGCATAGCGAGCAGTGTGCTGGTCATGACGCTCGTATCGCTGGTAGGCATGATGATTTTTGCGTTCGGCGACGGTCACCTTGCAACCCAGCTGACGACCGACGGCGCTGAAGTCCTGAACGTCGGCGGCAGGTCGGTAGGGATGGTCGACGGAGCCATCGCTTTCAGTGCAGACGAACCATTGCCCGAGGCGAGCCGCTTCGATCTCTTCGGACTTTGGTTGGCTGCTGCGCCGGTCGTTGCATGGGGCGCGCCCCTGGGATCGGCGGTGTCGTCTCGGGCGACAGACCGCCAGGTCGTGAAGTTCGTCATCGTCCTGGCGGCGGCCGAGTTCATATCGACACTTGTCTTTCTCGACGAGCTCCGCACCGACCCGACCCTCGCACTCTTCGGCGGCGTCATCCTGGTCGGCACATTGGTGAGTCTGTGGTTCGTGTCCGAGCATCGACATCGACTGTTGAACCTTCCGCCGTTGGATGTCGAACGTTCTCACACTCGGGGGTCGGTCGATGTCGGCCCCAAGTTCAAGCGACAACTCAGGGGGATTGAATGATGGAACAGCTGGCTGACTACACGATCCGACAGACGATGCGAGAGAGCAACCACGGGCTCATCTTTCTGGCGGAACCACCCGAACGACTCGGAATCACTGGCGAAGTCGTGGCACTCAAAGCGCTGCGCGGGCACAGCGACGCAGACGACTTTCGGCGTATGGCCAACGAGTTGCGACTGTTGCACTCAGTCGACAGCGATTACGTCATCGAATTACTCGACGCCGGGAATTCCGGTGGGCGACTCTTCTTCGCAACGCGATATTGTCCCGACGGCTCACTCGAAGATGCGCATGGCCGGCTGAGCGAACCGATCATTCGACGAGCGGTCAGTGACGCAGCTCGCGGCGTGCATGCACTACACGAGGTCGGCGTTGCACATCGCAATGTGCAACCAGCGAACGTATTGTTGCGCGATGGTCGCGGGTTGATCGCTGAACTCGATCTGGCTCAGCTCATCGACGGGCGCAGCACTACGGTCGGCGGCGGCCCGCTTGGCGCCCTCGAGTTCACATGTCCCGACATCATCTGGGGGCACGACGCGTCGCGCCGCACAGATATCTGGTCGCTCGGTATGACCCTCCATCGATCGCTGACCGGCACGGGTGCCCTCGGCCAGATTCCGGCGACCGGTCTCTTGGACGCATGCCGCTATGTTCTGGAGACTCGTCCGATGATCAGCGACCAGGTTGACTCAGTCACTAGACGAATCCTTGAACGGTGTTTCTCCGAGGATCCGGCAGATCACTATCCAACTGCAGAAGAGTTCGCCGACGATCTCGGCTCGACCCTCACGGAGGTCTCCTCATGAGTGACATCGACGTAGCCCACGTGCGTTTCGAAGCTGGCAGTTTTGTACTCGTTCGAGGCCCGATCGCAACGGTGTTGTTCGACGATTCGGCGGCCTCGCCCGAGTCTGTGGCTGCGCTGATGGCAGCGAGTACCGACACTGACTACTCGGCACTGAACGAACTGTTGCTTCGTTGCGCCGAGGACAGCCGATTCGGCCGGTTCGCTGCGGTACTTAACGCCCAGCACACATGGGACCTCATCGCTACCGGGGCACTTGTTATCTCGGTCACGACTGAGGCTGCAGATCTTCAGGTTGAGCCGAAGGTCGGAACGGTCTATAGACAAGCGTTCGACGACGTCCAGAGTGTTTCGATGCACCCCGTCGATACAGCGGCGCTGCGATCTCACGAGGGCAGTGATCTCCTGTCAGGGGCTGTCCGCGCCGACCGAGTGCTGATCGGATTTACGCCTCCGGCTGTCGTGGCAGCTTCAACACCCGCGCCCGCACCCGCACCGTCGCCGACTGCGCCACCAGTACACGCACCACCGCCACCCATGCCGATGCCCATGCCGATGCCAGCACCGCCGCCACCCCTACCACCGCCACCAGGAGCCACACCACCGCCACCGCCACACGCTCCGCCAGTCCACGCTCCACCAGTCCACGCTCCACCACTGCCACCGCCGCCAGGAGCCACACCACCGCCACCGCCAATTGCACCTCCCGATACGCAGAACCCAGCCGCACCTGATTTCGAGTTGCTTGACTTGAGCGCAGCGCCGGCCGTGACCCCGACTCCCCTTCCCGTCGAAGGGTCTGCCTCGCAAGCGACCTCGGCGAAACGCTCTGTCGAGGTACTCGGCGTGCGTTGTCCAGTGGGGCACCACAATCATCCCGAAGCGGTGTACTGCGCTCAATGCGGACGACGCATGGGCGTAAATGCCACCCTGGTCGCCACATTTGGCCCAAGGCCTCCCCTTGGTCTCTTCATCGTCGATGACGGCTCGACTGCGGCGGTCGCGTCAGACCTGATCATCGGGCGCGAACCCTCAGCGCATATCGACATCGTTGAGCAACGAGCTGATGAGCTACGACTTGTCGATGACAGCTCCACGATTTCCCGGGCGCACGTCGGTATCTATCTCGACAACTGGTCAGTAACCGCGATCGACCTGCACTCGTCTAATGGCACGTTGTTACACCGGAGCGGCTCGACCACCTGGGAAACAATAAGCACCGAGGCCCGAGTGAAGATTGGCTCTGGCGACACCTTGCGGGTGGGAGAACGAGAGCTGCGACTCGAGCTGCACCATGTGCAGGCGCCCTAACCTCGCAACGGCCTCAGGACGCTGAAGTTCCTATGAATTCGACTTCGCGAATCGCGACTGGATCAAATCCGGGAGCGATTGATCGGATGCCTAGCGAACTCGTGCTCTTGAGTATGGACACTGTCTGCATTGGTGCTGCCTCGTTGAGGGTCAATATCCGCTCAATGCCGTCGGAGAATTCGAGAACGATTTGCCCTACGCCACGCGTCGCACTGAAAGAACCAGGAGCTTCTGGGTTCGGGCCGCTGTGAATCACGATGGAATCCAGCATCACAGACCGACCAAAGCCAATGACCAGCTCATGACCATCGGGGTTGTTCGGCGATAGCCAGCCGGTGGCGAGATCGCCGTCGATCACGTTGTCACCGAGAAACCCTGGAACCGAATCGGTCTGTAGCACCTCGATAGCCATGATCCCAGGATCGCCTGTCGACAGCAACAAACTTGCAGCCACGACGCCACCGATGCTGACCAGAACCAACAGAAGGAGCGGTATCAGCCAGCGCTTACGCTTGTGTTTGACCCCAACCGGAGCACCGGGTGACGCCCCAATCGCTTGTGCTCTGGCCAACGGCGGCGGCGCAACCGGCGCCAATCGCCCCGATGGTGGACCAACCCCGACCGGAGCACCCGACACAGTGCGAGAATCAGGTGACACCGAGGTACTTGGATCGATGGCATCAACCAGTGGAGTCGCTAGATCAGCCACTACCGGCGGATCTGGCAACACCGGCGGATGAGGCAAGGGTGCTTCAGCCAGTGAAGCAGGGGGATCAGGCAACACCAGCGGTTCAGGCAACACCGGCGGATCAGGCAAGGGCGCTGGAACCACTAAAGCAAGCGGATCAGGCAGATCGGACGGAGCAGCCAACCACGGATCCGGAAGTCCGTGTACTTGCACAAACGGCATCGGGGTGTGGGGTTCGTTGTACTGAGTCTGGATGTCGCGCAGTGCCATGCCGAATGCACCGGCGCTCTCAACGCGTTCCTGTGGATCCTTGAGCAGACAGCGTGCGACGAGGGCTGACAGCTCGACCGGGACATCAAGCCCGGCACGAGAAACCAGCGTTGGCGGTGCTTCGGTTGCAATCCGCTGAATTGCAGCAAAGAAGTCGTCGCCGATGCCGTTTCCAAATGGGGGCTCGCCAGCGATGAGTTCAAAGAGTGTCGAGCCGAGCAGATACACGTCGCTGAGTTTCGTGGCCCGGTTCCCGTTCAGAATTTCAGGTGAAGCGTGTGCCAGGGTCGCCGTGATGACGCCGGTCTTGGTTTGAGTCCCATCTCGCATTGCGGCGATGCCAAAGTCAGCGAGTTTGGCCCGTCCAAGCCTGTCGACGAGGATATTGTCTGGCTTGATATCGCGATGCAACACATGCTCTTCGTGCGCTGCTGCGAGTGCATCGGCCGTTTGGATCGCGAATACAACGGCCTCGCGCCATGGGATCGGGCCTGACTCGTGGAGCCGATCGCCCAGCGACCCGCCGGTAAGAAGCTCAAACGCAAGATAGGAGC
>Ga0209308_10001573_pt1 | contig 20964 bp, 17 predicted proteins | sample COGITO_mtgs_1204_3_FD_184806 | JGI IMG/M metagenome (GOLD analysis project Ga0209308, IMG submission 184806) | Pelagic marine microbial communities from North Sea - COGITO_mtgs_120405 (SPAdes) (version 2) | ecosystem: Environmental > Aquatic > Marine > Epipelagic ...
CTAGGTTATAGGTATAGTCATACAACAATGGGTAAAAAATGAAACCTCTCTTATACAAAGTTAATACAAACTTTTTTAAAACCCCTTTAAATAAAGGGTTTCAGAGAGTATTACTCATTGAGTGGGAATAGTTATTAGAACCATCTCACCTAAGAGGCTATAGTAATAAAATCATGAAAAAAGCACATGAAGCTTGGTTGGTTGTAAGGTACAAAATTAATGAGCGATTGCGCTTTGAAAGAAATTTGCACAATCAGAATATTGAGTTTTATATCCCGAGAATTTTTACTAATACCCCCAAAGGTAGCAATCACAAGTCAGAAGCACTATTTCCAGGCTATGGGTTTGTTCGACTGGCCAACATCAATCTTCAAGCCCTTAGAAATACCCTCGGTTTGATCACCATCATCAGGTTTGGGGATCAGCTTGCGATCGCCAAAGACTCCATGATCACTCAATTCAAAGAATTGGAATGCTCCTCAAAAATCCAGCCAATCCCAGTCAAGGGACTTGCTAAGGATGATAGGGTGATCGTAACTTCAGGCCCTTTTAAGGGGCATATGTCTAAAATTTTAACAACCGGTGTGAAGGACAGAGTGACCATTCTAATCTCATTGCTGGGCTCAGAAAGAACCTTCACGCTTTCGTCTGCTAACTTGCAAAAACAGTAGTTTTATTCCACCTAAATGTTATAGTGTTCATAATATGAACGGAACTTTTCCGTGCGGTAGCTATTCCCTCCATTAAATTAGGCGATCAACTGAACACCGAACATTAACAATACAACCTGCATTAAATTTACGCATGACAAAGAATTCAACTAGTATAGAAAACTCTATAAGTGAGGCTGATCTCAAGCTCATGGTTGAAATAGAGAAAAACAGTAGCATTAATCAAAGAGCTCTTGCAAAGACATTTAATATGAGTCTTGGTAAAATAAACTACTGCATCAAATCTTTGATAGATGTTGGGTTCATTAAACTAGATAACTTTTCTCACTCAAAAAATCAAGCACAATATTTGTATCTTTTAACCCCTAAAGGCATTGCGGCCAAGACACGCTTAATTAAAAAATTTTTAAAGATAAAACAAAAAGAATATAATCAATTAAAAGAGCTTTTAAAATAAATATGAATAATTTACCTAATGACCATTTAAATAATAATTATGACAATGAAATAGATCTTCGTGAATTATTTCATGTGCTTTGGGATAAGATATTTTTTATAGGAGCAATAACATCTATGTTTTCACTGTTCTCAATTATATATGCGCTCATGCTCCCTAATGTTTTCCAGTCACAGGCTACGATGATGCCCATGGAAGCCAATCAAGGGATGAGCGGGATGCTGGGACAGTATAGTGGGATGGCGAGTTTAGCTGGGATTTCTTTGCCATCTGAATCAGGTTCAAAAGCCCAAGAAGCTATAGCCAGAATTCAGTCTTTTGAATTTTTCTCTAATTCTTTCTTGCCTCACATCAAGCTGGAGAATTTGATGGCCGTTAAAAAATGGAATCAAGCAAGCAATACTCTGACTTATGATGCAAGTGACTTTAATTCAGAGTCAAGTCAATGGTTGCGAAAAGTTCCCTCCTCACAAAAGGCTTATAAAAGATACAAAGAAATCATGAGAATTGGGGAAGATAAAGAAACGTCTTTTGTAACATTTTCGGTTGAGCATAAATCACCTTTCGTGGCTCAGCAGTGGGTTGAAATTATAATGGAGCAAATAGACCAAGTTATGAGAGATCAAGATAGGCAGACGGCCATGAAATCAATTGAGTATCTAAATAGCGTTACTCCTACCGTCAATTATAAAGAAATACAACAAGCTCTTTCTTCGCTGCAACAGGAGCAAATGAAACGATTAATGATGGTTGAGGCAAACGACAATTACATTTTTAAAGTTTTGGACTCACCATTAGTACCCGAAGTGAGATTTAAACCTATGAGGTTACTTATTGTTATATTGGGTTCTATGTTGGGGATGATGCTTAGCGTTCTGGGTGTTCTAGTATTTCATTATACAAGAAAATCTTCTTAATATGATGAGCTTGGTTTTCTATAAAGACTATTTTCGAGTGTGAAAGAGATGGATAATCGTATTTATATGTCATCAAAAGCAAGCAGTTATATAAAAAATTGTCGTCAAAAATAGGAGAAAATGTTGAGTATTCTAATTGGTGGATCAGGAAGTGCAGGAACAACACTCTTGAGAGTGCGTCTTAATAATCACCCGGATTTATTTTCTGGCACTGAATTGAATTTCTTTAATAAAAGACTTTTATTTAATGATTGGAATAAGTTTAAATTATTAGTTATGCCACCTAACAACAGTATCGCTACTGATGGCTGGTTTCCTTACCCAGGCACAAATTTATTAGATGGTGATTTTAGGTGGAGCGCAGATGATTTAAATGATCTAATCGATTCTAGTCAGGATATTAAGAGTTTTTCTGATAGTTTTTTTAAGCGTTCGTTGAAACACAATAATGCTAAAGTTTGGGTAGAAAAGACGCCCTCCAATGCCTATTGTTTTAAATATTTTTTAAAGCAATTTAATCACGGCAAGGTTATCCATTTAGTCAGAAATCCTTATGATGCAGTTGCCTCATTGGTGGGTAGGGGAATGAGTGAATTTTTTGCGGCTGGTATTTGGGTTTACAATAATAGCGCTGCACTTACCACTCTCAAATCTGATCGGCACTTAAGTGTATTTTATGAGGATTTAATATCGAATCCGGATGAGATTTTACAAAATATATATCGTTTTATTGGAGTGCCGGCTGCCCAGGATGAGAAGCCAATATTGAAAGCCAATACTACAATTGATGGCTTTTCCTCTTGGGGAAGTGATCCATATAGCGATATCAAGCCGAAGGCGACCAGCAAATTTAACACTTTAAGCAACCGTCAAAAAGAACGCATAATTTATGCGCTCGGCTCATTTTATATTTCCAGTAAGGATATGAAAAATAATAGCCTAGAGTTTTCTAATTGTTATGAGTTGTGTAAATTTTTTGGATATGAGTACAAAGTGGCAAAGAAAAACTATTTTTTATCCTTAGGCGGGCAGTTGCTGAAGGATGCTGCGAAACGAACAGTTAAAGGTTATCCGACAATGCCACCAAATTATATCGGCAGAGTTAAAATATCTCCAGCAAACATTTAAATTTAGCAAGAAAATGAAAAATATAGATTTATATAAGGCCTTCTATAGATCAGTGGGTTATCCGCTCTTTCTTCGGATGATAAAACGTCCAACCATCAGCATGTTAGAGGCGAGATTAAAATCACAATTCTTTACACGCGAAAAAATTCAAGAAATTCAGTTATGTAAATTAAAGAAAGTTCTTGTAAACGCAGCAGAAAATGTTCCATATTATCGCGACACATTCCATGAAATTGGATTTATTCCATCAGATATGAAGTCCTTGCTAGAGTTTGAGAAACTTGATTTTTTTATTACTAAGGACTTTATAAGAGAAAATACAGATGCATTTATTTCTGAAAAGAGCGATAGGAGTAAATTATCTTGGCATAGAACTGGTGGCTCTACAGGGGAGCCCCTATTGTTTGCAACAGATAGACTAACTGATGCCGCATCATCTTCTAGTTTTTTGAGAGCTATAAACTGGTTTGATGTTGGCTTAGGAGCTAAAAGTTGTTTTTTTTGGGGAAGTCCTACATATATCAGGCAGGCTGAGAAGTCATGGAAAGAACAATTTCACCAGCTTGCGCTCAAGATTAAAGAGAAGTTAGTAAGAAGGATTGTTTTCTTAAATTACAATATCGGTGAATCAAATTATGTTGAAATTTTTAAAAAAATAGAGCAATTTAGACCAGAATATATAAAAGGCATGCCATCATCTTTGTATCAATTTTCAAAATTGATTCTTAAAAATGATTTGAAATTCAAGAGTGCGCAGTTCAAGTTCGTTCATAGTAGTTGCGAACAGCTTTATGATTGGCAAACTGAAGTAATAGAAAAGGCCTTCGATTGTCAAGTAACTAATTCTTATGGTTTAAGTGAATTGGGGGACGTTGCTTATAGTGCGCCGTGCGGAAACCTGTATCTTATGGATGAAGATGTATATGTGGAACTTCGCTCTATTGATGGGGGCGAAAATGAAATCATTGCCACGCAACTTAATAACATGGCAACCCCGCTGATAAAGTATAAAACAGATGATATTGCAACTTCAATTGGTTATTGTTCTGACAGCGATATAAATTTAAGAGTTTTACATGGTCTTAAAGGCAGGGTGCATGATTTTATTGTAGCAAGCGATGGCAGCTACGTTCATGGGCAATTTTTTACACATCTATTGGTTTTTGAGCCAGGCGTGGATAAATTCCAGGTGGTGCAACACTCTCCTTTTAAATTAATAATTTTATTAATTGTAAATGACGACTTTGACAAACTAGCCTCAGAAACTCGTTTAAGATTTAGCGTTGCTGATTACCTTGGAAAAGAAGTGAATATATCTTTTGAATATGTAAAAGACATCCCATTGACGCCATCTGGTAAGCACAGATGGATAATTTCAAAGATAAAAAATTAATATCAGAAGTAAATGAAGCAGTTTTTTCTATCATTGACAACCCAAGGATGAGCTTAATGGTTGGCGTTACTAAAAACCACCATAACACCAAAGTAGAAAAGTAGAATTCGGGATAGTCACATCTTTTGATGGAATAATTGTTTATAGTATTATTAGAGAAACCTTATCATCAAAAAGGGTAGCTCAAGGGTCAAGCCACTGTAAATATTAAGTAGGTGTGGTGTTTTAATTAAAAAGGCAAATATTATGTTACTAAAAAAAATGTTAAAAAAACTAAATCAAGAAGACCATATTATTGAAAAGTTATTTAGTGAAGTCGATAGGAACGCGAGAATTTTAGATGTTGGCAGTGGCAAAGGTCGTAACATTAAGCTTTTAAATGAATTAGGGTTTTCCAATGTGCTGGGAGTTGAGATAAATAAGGAATTGGTGGACTTGGCAAATAGCAATAATCTAAAAACTGTTTCAGTAGGCAGCTTCAAAGAGTTGGATGGTAAATACGATGTAATTTTGTTTTCCCATGTTATTGAGCATTTTAATCATGATGATTTATTAAAATTCCTAGAAAGTTATTTTGCTTACGCAAATGATTATGGTGAAGTTATAATTTTAACCCCACTTGAGTCAAAATTCTTTTATCACGATTTTGATCATGTGAAGCCTTATCATCCCCAAGGTATTGAAACTGTGTTTTCAAATAAATTAGAGCAGATTCAATTCTCAAGTCAGTTTGCTCTCGATATCAAAGATATATATTTTAGAAAGATGCCGTTCAGACTATCAACTTTTAATAGGAAAGCCTACTTGGGAAAGCCCGGCATATTTTTTATTTTGATAAATGCGTTGCCAGTGATTTTGTGGCTTGTAACTGGGAAATTATTTGGAACAGTTACAGGGTGGGGGGGCAGGTACAAAATAATCAGAAGGTCAAAAGCCACTTTTTGAAATGCTCAAAAACGTTGGCATGTTCATGATCTGTAACGATTGCGGTTCTGACTTGAGTGATTTGAACTTTGCGACAACTGAGGTTTATATGCTAGCTTATTATTCTATTGATTTGCTTGTTGATAGTAATCAGCGTTTTGAAAAAGTTGAATCTGGTTGTCTTTGAGGTAAGTATTTTAGCCTGCCTTCTGCGCAGAGAATTCTATCTTGGTAATATTATACTGTGTGACTACTAAGCTCCCGCGGCCTAACACCTTTTTCTAAAAATAGAGGCCTTTTAACCATTTAACCTCAGTTATTTTGAGTCAGATTTATTATGTACAACCCAATTATGTCGAGTTTTCTAATGGTGACACCCGGATTGGAGGATAGTCTTTGATAAAGCCGCTGCATAAAAATGTGATATTTTTCTTTAATAAATTATCTCAGAATACCGTGGTTCATTCGGTAGCGTTGCTGATGTCAGGCAACGCGCTTGGTCAATTAGTAATGTTGTTATCATTGCCAGTTATTACAAGATTATATTCTCCAAATGACATTAGTTTACTTGCTGTCTATATCGCCATCATGTCAATCATATCGATTGCTGGATGTTTAAGATTCGAGATAGCAATACCCATTCCAGAAAATGATAAAACTGCAACTAATCTGACAGCACTAGCTCTAATCTCATCTTTAATGACCGCAGTCTTGATCGTCATTATCTTGTTTGTAATTTGGTTGGGGCAGATTAATATTGTGGTCGAGTATCCACTATGGAATTATGCATGGTTATTCCCTATTGGGACAGTCTTTGCAGGGCTGTATGCAACTATGTCATATTGGTCGATTCGCAAACAACGGTATTACCTTGTTGGGAAAACACGAGTAATTCAAATGACTGTCGGCTCAATAACTCAAATAGGCTCTGGCCTAATGGGGTCAGGGTACTTTGGCCTACTACTTGGTCATTTGCTGATGACGAGCGCAGGATTTTTTGGATTAGTCCGTTCGGCATGGATTAAGGATCGCTACCTGCTGAGAGAAATCTCTTATAGTGAGCTCCGCAATACCTTTATTGCATATAAAAACTTTCCAAAATTCTCTGTTGCTGAGGGTTTGGCCACCACAGGTGCTCAGCAGCTAGCTATTATTTTGATCTCTTTGCTAGTAGGAGGGGAAGAGGTCGCTTTTTTCTTTATAGCAATTAGAGTATTGCAAGCACCTGTATCTTTGATAACAAATGCTGTCTCAAAAGTTTATCTTCAGAGATCTCCAATGCATTTACGGAATGGAACGTTACGTAAATTTACTAATAAGTTCTTATTGTCTATAGGGGGAATTTGTTCGATACCATGTATGCTCTTCGGTTACTACTCAGTAGAAATATTTGAATTGGTGTTCGGTGCTGAATGGGCTCGCGCTGGCAAAATTGCAATAGTTTTAATGCCGATGGTTGTAATTTCCTTACTTTCAGCCTCTATAGCAACTATTTTGAATGTTACAGGTCAACAACAACACATGCTACGTTTAAAACTTGCCGGTTTTACACTAAGAGTAGGAAGTATTTTAGTTGCATCCTATTTGGCACCTCAAGCTATAATCGAAACTTATGCTGTAGTTAGCGCTATGGTTTATGCTATGTATTTATTATCCTTTTACTCGGCCAGCAAATAGCTATAATTGTTTATTTGTTGGTATTCTTCCCATAACATTGATAGGAGAACTTCCTTAGTTTTTTTGTAACCTTAAGTTACAGGATAATAGTCTAAATATATGAATATACTTATAGTTTCTTATAATTGGCCCCCAAGGAACGCCATGGGGACGCATCGAGGAGTAGCTTGGGCTAACAGTTGGAGTAATTCTGGAAATAGTGTTACGGTTTTAACTAGCAAAAAGCAACGTTTTGATGGAAATTTAGACCTGATAGATCTGCATGTTAGTTGCGAAGTTGAAGTTATAGAGGTGCAGTATCTATCTGTCGTTAAACGTGCTTTATTTCAAATACTCGCAATCCCTTTTATAAATAAACTTGCGAAGTTAGTTCATCGCACAAACAAGGTATATTCTGGCATTAGTGAAGCTGTACGCAATCGTTGGGTAGAAGCCGCTCAAGATAAAATCGATGCGAGTCAGTTTGATTTAGTAATTAGCTCTTTTGGTCCCGAAGCTTCCCATTTACTTGCTGCTAAATTAAAATTGAAGCACGAGCGACTTTTCTGGGTTGCAGATTACAGAGATCTATGGTCCCTGAACCCAAATTTTGCTTATACAAATGATGAGATGAGGCAATCAATTGATCGTGAATCAAAAGTAGTAAATGATGCTAATCTAATCAGCACAGTATCTAAGGGATTTGCAGATAAACTTCAGCTGCAATATCCAGATGTTGAGGTGATCATTTCGAAAAATGGACACGATTTCGAAGATAAAGCTATACTAAAAAATATTCAATCGCATGATGATTGCATCAAAAAGGAAGAATTTCGGATAATTTATACCGGTAATTATTATCCCAATACTCAGCTAATTGATCCATTTTTAGTCGCCACTGATTCATTGCTTGGTGAACTCAAGGAAAAAAAGACACTAATTTTAGAAGTTTATGGTGAGAGAGTAGATGGTATTAAAAAAGCGCAAGAAAGGTTGGGCTGTAAAATCAAAATAAGGTATTTCGGTCATATTGCGAGACACTTGGCATTGCAGAGGCAGCGAGACGCAGATCTTTTGCTTATGTGCGAAAGTAATGATGATATGAGTGGCGTCATTCCAGGTAAGCTCTACGAATATATATGTTCTGGCACTCCCATATTGTGTGTTGGACCTTCAAAAAATAGTGAGATGGGTCAGATAATATCTGAAACGGGTACAGGTTTAGCTGCAGGTATTAATACTTCATTAATTACTACCTCTTTAGCGAGTTTGATTAATGAAGGTCGATTCATGTGCTTCGATCCTAATTTTAATAAGATAATAAAATATAGTCGAAAAAATCAGTCAATTGATCTCTTGCGAGATATAAAAAAACATATAGATATAAGATAGTATAATGTTCCTCCCGCGCATAAGATTTGAAATGCTTTTTTTACTCCTTGTTCCAATTTTACCAATATATATTTTTCCAAGTGGCCAACCACAAATTTTTCATTTTGCATTCATTCTATGCCTTATGTGGTTTCTACTGTTTGGAAATTTTTCAAAATCAATATCTATTTTAAGGGTAGATAGAGAATTTTTTTTTGTTGCCATTTTTTTGAGCTATTTATTTTTGCATGCGGTCTCACTTTTTTTTTTAGAGGGTTCTATTAGAGTTTTTTTAGGGGTGCTATATTTCCTCTTTAATTTTATGGTTTATTTTTGTTTTAGACATGTATTCTATAGTTTTCAAGAATCCCATAGATATTTTTTGTATTTTTTGTTAACTGGTATTTTTATTGCGGTTTTCTCTGTATTTTATACAGGCATTAACATTAGTTTTACTGTAGGAGAAGCAACCCGGCAACTTGGCTTCTTTAATAATCCGAACCAATTAGGATTTTATGCGGTTCTTTGTATTTCATTTGCTTTGGCGCTTCGAATTCTAGCAAATATTTCAGAGAAACTTTTTTGGCTGATTACAGCCTTAGCTCTTTTCTTAGCTATAGCAAGTTTATCTAAGGCATCAGTAATTTCAATAATATTTGTAATTTTCTTCTATTTCTTTGGTAGCATTCGCACCCTTTTTTTAGGGTGTCTTCTCGCTCTTCTGGCCGTTGCATTTAATTTAGTTGATATTGTTAACACCTTTGCTATATTTGAACGCATTTCAAATATACAGAACGAGAGTGATTCTTCTTTGGAAAGTAGAGGATATTTTCTATTGAGCGACCATCCCATATATATGGTACTTGGAATTGGAGAAGAGCAGGCAATTCGAATGTTAGGTCATGAAGTTCATTCCACATTTGCTGCTCTGTACATAAACTATGGTTTTTTTGGGCTTTTTCTTTTCTTGTTTTGGGGTTGGGAAGTTTTTTATAAGTGTTTCAGAGTTGTTGGTTTGTACAGATGTTTTATTCTTTTTTCTCCACTATTATTGTATTCGATAACGCATAATGGGATCAGGTTTTCAATGCTATGGGTTTATCTAGCTTTTTTGGTAGGATTATCAAGCAGAATATTAATTAAGAATAAAAACTAAATAATTCATAGAATTTTTCTATCTTTCTTTGTTTTTCTTCTGTATTTTTTAAAGGGGTTGTTATGAAGGACAAGATAGGTATTTTAGGTCTAGGATATGTTGGGTTACCATTGGCTGCTGAGTTTGGTAAGATTTATTCAACTGTAGGGTTTGATATAAATTCAGATAGAGTTGAATCCTTGAATCATGGAATAGATAAAACTCTCGAGATGAGTGCTGCTGAATTAGATGCTGCAAAATTATTAGAGTTTTCCAGCTCAATAGAAAGTCTCAAGTCTTGTAATGTTTATATAGTTACAGTTCCGACACCCATAACCGAGAGCAACGAACCTGATCTTTCACCTCTTATCAAAGCAAGCGAGATGCTCGGTCAAATTCTTAAAAAAAATGACATAGTAATATACGAATCAACTGTTTTCCCCGGTGCAACAGAGGATATCTGTGTTCCAGTTTTAGAACTTATTTCTGGGTTGAAGTATAACCACGATTTCTTTTGTGGATATAGTCCAGAACGCATTAATCCTGGCGATAAAGATAAACGAATGAAAGATATAGTCAAGGTTACGTCGGGTTCAACTCCGGAGATAGCTGTAAAAGTAGACGAGCTATACTCTTCAATAATATCTGCTGGAACGTATAGAGCGAGCTCTATAGCAGTAGCTGAGGCTGCAAAGGTAATTGAGAATATACAGCGTGATGTTAATATCGGTTTGATAAACGAATTAGCAATCATCTTTAATAGACTTGGTATTGATACTGAAGAGGTGCTCAAAGCCGCTGGTACGAAATGGAATTTCTTACCTTTTCGACCTGGTTTGGTAGGTGGCCATTGTATCGGTGTCGACCCATACTATCTGACATATAAGGCCCAGTCTGTAGGTTACCATCCTGAGATAATACTTGCTGGTCGTCGTTTGAATGATGGGATGAGTAAATATGTCGCTCAGCAGTTAATTAAAGCAATGCTAAAAAAACGCATACACGTGGATGGAGCACGCGTGCTGGTTTTGGGCCTGACTTTTAAGGAAAATTGTCCAGATCTGCGCAACACTAAGGTTGTCGATATTATGAATGAGCTCAAGGATTATGGCGTTGAGGTGGACTGTTATGATCCATGGATTAATGCTGACGAGGCACGGCACGAATACGGTGTTACGCCAATCTTAAAGCCTAAAAAGGGTGAATATGATGCTTTAGTTCTTGCTGTTGCACATTCACAGTTTTCCGAGATGGGTTCCACGAAGATTCGTGCGTTTGGCAAAACAAAGCATATACTTTATGATCTAAAATATGCACTTCCAAAGAGTGCTACTGATTTGCGTCTCTAAAGCTGTGTGTTATGACTCATTTTCTATTTGATTTTAATCTAGAAATCTACTATGTCAGCTTATTCTAAATTACTAAAAAAAATCAATGAAGATCCAAGAACTTGGTTGATCACAGGTGTTGCGGGTTTTATAGGATCAAACCTGCTTGAGCACTTACTTAATCTCAATCAACGTGTAGTGGGCATGGATAACTTCGCTACAGGCCATCAGCATAATTTGGATGAAGTTCAGAAGCTAGTTAAAAAGGAGCATTGGGCTAATTTTACCCTCATTGATGGGGATATATGCAACCTGGATGATTGCCGAAAAGCCTGCATTGGTGTTGATAATGTTTTGCATCAGGCTGCTCTTGGATCTGTGCCGAGGTCTATCGGTGATCCAATCACAACAAATAACGCAAATATTAGCGGCTTCCTGAATATGCTTGTTTCAGCACGAGATTCAAAAGTAAGGAGCTTCACTTACGCTGCGAGTAGTTCTACCTATGGTGACCATCCAGCTTTACCTAAAGTAGAAGAGAATATTGGGATCCCCTTGTCACCCTATGCAGTAACTAAATATGTTAATGAGCTATATGCTAATGTATTCGCTAGAACATATGACTTTAAGGCCATTGGCTTACGCTATTTTAATGTTTTTGGAAAGAGACAGGACCCTAATGGGGCCTATGCAGCAGTAATCCCAAAATGGACAGCGGCCATGATTAATGGGGATGAGGTTTCCATCAATGGTGATGGTGAGACTAGCCGCGATTTTTGTTTTGTAGAAAATGTAGTGCAAGCCAATTTACTGGCTGCTATGGCGGATGATAGTGCACAAGATCAAGTATACAATGTGGCCGTGGGTGATCGCACTAGCCTAAATAGTCTTTATAATGCTCTTCAGACTGCTTTAGCTCAAAATGGTAAAATTTATGAAAAAGTGCCTGTATACTGTGACTTCCGTGTGGGTGATGTCCGGCATTCGCAAGCTGATATTAGCAAGGCTGCCTCCAATTTAGGCTATATTCCGGAATATAAACTTATTGACGGTATAACAAGGGCAATGCCTTGGTATATTAATAATGTTGAAAGAGGAAATGGGTGACTAAAAAATTTTTGTTAATTGCCAGTTATCCTGACTCTATAATGGATTTTAGAGGACCATTTTTGCGAGCATTGTTGGCCGAAGGTCTGGAGGTTTGCGTTGCCGCGCCTGACTTGCCTGTCAACTGTAATGTTAGACAAAAGTTAGAGGCCTTGGGTATTCAGGTGCATGAATTTGCTTTGAATCGAACGGGCATGAATTTGATATCGGATGTAATAACGGTATACCAACTTTGGAGGTTGATGCTCCTAATAAAACCCTATTATTCAATGGGTTACACGATAAAACCAGTTATTTATGGTAGTTTTGCTGGTTGGCTAGCTAGAGTGCCTAAGCGTTTTGCATTGATTACTGGGCTTGGCTATGCTTTTACTGATGCTGCTGGTAGTCGTGCAAGAAGTTTGGTTCGGATGATTGCCTGTCGCCTATATCAGCGCGCTTTATCTAAGGTTGAAACTATTTTTTTTCAAAATCCTGATGACGAACAAACTTTTCTGCAACAGGGTATTACTGAATCTTCAAGCAATACCCGTGTTATTAATGGTTCTGGCATAAACCTCTGTCAGTACGCTGTGGCATCATTGCCAGATAAGCCTATATTCTTATTGATCGCTAGATTGCTGGGTGATAAAGGAGTAAGGGAATATGTTGAAGCTGCACGTCTTGTGAAAAGAAAACACCCCCAAGCCAGGTTTGAATTGGTGGGATGGGTTGATGAAAACCCAGATGCAATTGATCAGGCGGAACTGGACGACTGGGTTAATGAGGGTGTAATAGACTTTAAAGGTAAACTTAGCGACGTTCAATCAGCAATTACAGGTTGTTCAGTCTATGTGTTGCCGTCTTACAGAGAAGGTACTCCAAGAACAGTTTTAGAAGCTATGTCAATGGGGCGACCTATTATTACAACCCGTGCGCCTGGTTGCAGGGAAACCGTCGTTGACGGTTATAATGGTTTTTTAGTGTCGGTGAAAGCAGTTGATGAGCTGGTATCAGCTATGCTAAAGTTTATAGAACAGCCTGAATTGGTTGTTAGTATGGGGAGCTGTTCTCGTAAATTAGCTGAAGAAAAGTATGATGTGCATAAAGTTAATGACGTTATGCTTAGAGAAATGGGAATTAAACTATAAAACGACATCTACTTGCAGTTTCTGTTGTTGGGCTATTGACTCTCGTAGTGATTCTTTTGTAGGTGTCTTAGAAATTAATCTAGGGGGAGCCCGCCTTTCTTTTCGTCATATTTTTCATATAAATAAGCTAAGTTCTTAGAGATGACTTACTATAGGGCTATGCGGGATGAAAACGTCTATGATTATTGACTTATGGCTTTATATTGAGCGCATTACCCCATATGTCGAGCAAGTCGAAGAGGTGTTGGCTAATGGACAGCAGAGGCAGGAGCAGCGAAAGGATGGGCTGGTATCCCGCTACTCTTCGGACACCTATAAGCTGATAGGCCGCCAGCGCAGTGGCATCACTCTGTTATCAAGGGCGATTCGCCAAGGCTAAAAAAAAGAGTAATACAACGAAGCCACAGGTTTTGGTCTGCGCTAAATAGGCTTTTCAATGATCAGAACTTGCTCCAGTGACTACTGGAGCAAGTTCCAAGCACGCTCATGACCATAATAAATAATGAATTTCAGCACAAATTCAATCCCACCAATGATCACTGCCGTCTTGACCTCCCCCGTTACGATATAGGCGATTATAGCTGTTGTGAGTGTTGCAGTGACTCGCCACGTGAGTGCCTTTGCAAGGCTTCGTGTCCTAGAGTTCTGATCTCTTAACAGGCTGATAAGTGACATAGGCGATCCGAGTGCAGGATTTTTTTATTATTAGGCATACTTATTTATCCTGGGCATCATTTGAGATCAGTTCGACAAGTATTTTTGCCGACTCTGCAACCGTCCGGCCTTCTGTTTCAAGGGTTAAGCTAGGGTTTTTAGGTGGCTGATACTCGCTATCTATTCCGGTGAAGTTCGGTAACTTTCCACTTCTCGCTTTTTTATATAGGCCCTTCGGGTCACGTTCTTCGGCAACAGCTAGTGGCGTATCCACAAACACTTCAAGAAAATCGTCAGGCTCAAATAAACTCTTTGCCATATCTCGCTCGTCGCGAAATGGCGAAATAAAGGCTGTGAGCACGATGACCCCAGCATCCATCATTAGCTTAGCGACCTCTGCAATTCTCCTAATATTTTCTACTCTGTCGGCGACTGTAAATCCTAGATCTTTCGAAAGGCCGTGGCGTATGTTGTCGCCGTCTAAGATATATGTTCGGTAACCTTGTTCATGAAGTATTTTCTCTGCTGCGCTGGCGATTGTTGATTTTCCAGAGCCTGAGAGACCAGTTAGCCATGCTACGCGCCCTTTATGTCCAGACAACTTTTCGCGGGCGACTCTGTCCACCGAAAGTACTTGTCTATGCACGTTAGATGATCGGCGAAGGGCAAAACGAATCATCCCTGCGGCAACGGTTGCATTACTGTAGCGGTCGATCAATACGAAGGCACCCAACCCAGGGCAATCGCTGTAGGCCTCAAATGGAATTTCGGTATCTAAGGTGATGTGGACGTTGGCGATCTCGTTAAAAGACAGCTCTCTGCCTTGCAATTTCTTAAAGCTATTAACGTCGTACTTAAACTTAATTTCGGATAAGCTAGCGTTCGCCTTACTGGTTCCCAGCTGTAAAATATATCGTCGTCCAATGTAACCTGGTTCGTTATCCATCCATACCAGCTCTGCCTCAAATTGGTCTGAGACTTCACAGGGTGCGTCTGCGGCGACGATTAAATCTCCACGAGAAAGATCAATTTCACGATCCAGCATCAAGGTAACTGCTTGGTCGGTAACGGCCTGGCCTAGGTCATTGGTTGAGAGTACGATTCGATCAATCGACGCAATTTGACCTGAGGGTAGTGCTCGAATCTCATCGCCTGGCCTAATGCTGCCGGCGACGACGGTACCTGAAAAGCCCCGAAAGTCAGCATGCGGTCGATTAACCCATTGCACCGGGAACCGGAATGCGTGTTGGTTCAGTCTCTCCCGAATTTCTACGGTTTCCAGGAAACCTAATAGCGTCGGTCCTTGATACCAATCCATCCGGCCAGACCGCTCGATTACGTTGTCCCCTTTGAGCGCTGAGAGTGGAATAGGCGTAACTGATTTGAACGCCAAGTGCTTGCGCAGAGCTTGGTATTCGTCACAGATCTTATTAAATAGGTCTTCAGAAAAATCCACTAAATCCATTTTATTAACGGCTAACACCACGTGTTCTATGCCCAGCAATGAGGCGATAAATGAGTGCCGTCGGGTTTGGGTGAGCACGCCTTGGCTTGCATCAATTAAAATGATTGCAACGTCCGCGGTTGATGCGCCTGTCACCATGTTGCGAGTATATTGTTCATGTCCAGGAGTGTCAGCAACAATGAATTTGCGATGATCGGTATTGAAGAAGCGATAGGCAACATCAATAGTGATTCCTTGCTCACGCTCTGCTGCAAGACCATCGACTAATAGTGCAAAATCGATTTCACCACCCTGGGTGCCGACTTTTTTAGAGTCGGATTGAAGAGAAGTCACCTGATCTTCAAAGATCATCTGTGCCTCATACAGCATTCGCCCTATTAGTGTACTTTTACCATCATCTACTGATCCGCAGGTAATAAAACGAAGAAGGTCGAGTTGCGATTGATTGTCAACATAGGCATCCACTCGAGCTTGCATCTCTTGGCGGTTGATAGGATTTGTCAGGTTTTCCATTAAAAATAACCTTCTTGTTTCTTCTTTTCCATTGAAGCACTGCCGTCTGAGTCAATGGCTCGGCCTTGCCGCTCACTGATACGGCTTTGCAGCAGCTCCAGCACAATTTGAGATAAATCCGTTGCCGATGATTCAACTGCACCGGTTAAGGGGTAGCATCCTAAGGTCCTAAAGCGGACTTTTTTCATCTCGATAGATTCCCCAGGGAGTAATTTCATTCTGTCATCATCCACCATAATGAGCATGCCGTTACGCTCAACCACTGGCCGCTCGGCGGCGAAGTAAAGTGGAACAATAGGCACATCCTCACGATAGATATATTGCCAAATATCCAGTTCAGTCCAGTTTGATAAGGGGAACACCCGCACGCTCTCGCCTGGTGCTTTTCGGCAGTTAAATAGATTCCATACTTCGGGCCGCTGGTTTTTTGGGTCCCATCTATGACTGCTGCTGCGGAAGGAAAAAATACGTTCTTTGGCTCTGCTTTTTTCTTCATCTCGTCGTGCGCCTCCAAAGGCAACATCAAATTTGTACAGGTCTAAGGCTTGTTTTAGGCCCTGGGTTTTCATGATATCAGTATGCAGAGCACTACCGTGGTCAAAAGGGTTGATATTTTTTTCAATACCCTCTGGGTTAGTGTGAACAATAAGCTCCATATTCGAGGCCTTGGCCATGGCGTCACGAAAATCATACATAGCCTGAAACTTCCATCGTGTGTCCACGTGCATAAGGGGAAACGGAGGTGGACTGGGGTAAAAGGCTTTTCGGGCTAAATGCAGCATTACAGCAGAGTCTTTACCTACCGAGTACATCATCACTGGGTTCTCTGCGTGAGCCATAACCTCTCGAATGATATATATACTCTCGGCTTCAAGACGATCTAAATGAGAAAGTTTAGTTGGTTGGGTTTTAGCCATACTTTTAGTCTCCAGCATATATTCAGTAATAGAAGTTTTGGTTTCGGGAAATTGCCCTATAGCGATATCAATATCTTTAGTTATATTCTGTCCTAATCGCTTGAATTCACGACAGGTCATTACCAGGCCCCCTGAGGGAAAGAAAATGGTGGGTTTGCCAGCGGCCAAAAGCGTAAATCCAGTTAGCAATGATGAAATTTCGTCGTCGCACAATAGGCACCAGCGTTTCGTCCCTTTCCCATCTTCTGCAACCAATACGTGATATTGTTGGGATTCCTGATCATCACCAATGTTGGAAAGACAATGAAGTTGTACAAATAACGCCGCTTTGCGTTTCTTTCGCGCTCTCATTACAAAGGTATTGAGAACAAGTTGGCGGGCAGGTCGGTTTAACTCATCTAGCTGATCATTAGTATGGTGGGAGCTCTTAAGCCATGGAATCGATGATACCCAGCGTTCTAGTGTGCGTTTAGCAACGCTCTTATTTAAACTTCCCTTTGAGAGCCTCAAATCGTCAATACGCCACATTTTATCTGGCCCACTAGCCAAAAGATGATTTCTATATAGGATTTCAACCTCTTTTTTGGTCATATATATGTCGCAAAGTGATAATTTATGAATATAATATACTATATGTAATTATTTTCCTAAAAAAAAATATATTATAAATAATAATACACTTTACGACAAATAGTCCCCTTTTATTTATCAAGCTCTATTAAGCATAGAGCCTTTAATCGGCTGGGCAAGACTAGCCAGATCAAAAAGTAACAAAACGAAACCATAGGCTTTAGCTGTAGATGATTGGAATGCGATCAACGAAACCCTGTATCTCTTATCGGTGTCAGGGATGCTCGAATCAATTGTAGAGGGTATACAGGATAGCATTGACAGCATTGCAACTGAAATATATTGGTAACATAGATGCTGTATAACACTAAGCAGAACCAAAAGGATGCACAAAAACTATTATCGTCTGAGCTGAAAACTAAAACGCAGCAATTATTATCGATTCTCCAGTCTAATCTATGACAAATCCTGTCGCCCCTCGAAAAGCTAGTGGGTGACTTGAGCAGCGCTATTCAAGAAGAATTAATATCCAGTACCGGCTTGTCTATCAGGTTTTAGAAGCAAAAAACGCAGTTAAGATATTGCGGCTCTGGACTCATTACGAGTAGCCGATGATTTGCGTAGTTAGGATCATTTGATGTTTAGGTAACGATAACACCCCTTATCGAATTTTAAAAAGTAGTTTTCAGAGTCAGGAGAATTCCATAAAAAGTGAATGTAGTTCTGATTCATGTCTTTGTAAAGTAAGGTATAGTTTTAATAGTAATTAAAAGTTCATGATTTTATGGAAAAAAGAAAAGTCACTGTTGTAGGTTCAGGCTATGTCGGCTTGTCTTTAGCTGTGCTGCTTGCCCAGCATAATCAGGTAGTGGTGATTGATATTGATTCAGAACGGGTTGATAAGATTAATACCAAGCAATCAACCTTGGCTGATGCTAAAATTGAAGCCTTTCTAATAGAAAAAGAGCTTGATATAAGTGCAACTCTTGATAAGCGCTCTGCCTATCAGGGGGCTAGTTTTGTTGTGGTGGCTACGCCTACAAATTATGAAAATGATCAATTTGATACAAGCTCGGTTGATGGGGTGGTAGAAGATGTGCTGGGACTGAATACAAAAGCTACCATAGTTATTAAATCAACTATCCCTCTGGGGCATACCAAATCACTGCAAGAAAAGCATAAAACAAACCGCATTATTTTTTCGCCTGAGTTTTTGCGTGAGGGCCAAGCTTTACACGATAATCTGTATCCATCTCGTATCATAGTGGGCAGTCACACTGAGGCAGCCAAAGAATTTGCTAATCTCCTAATACAAGGTGCTCTAAAGCAAAATATTGAAACCCTTTTTGTTGGAGAAACTGAGGCTGAGGCTATTAAGCTATTTTCAAATACTTACCTTGCCATGCGCATATCATTTTTTAATGAGCTTGACTCCTATGGGTTAGATAAGGCACTGGATATTAAAAGTATTATTGAGGGGGTTTGTCTTGATGAGCGAATTGGTAAAGGATATAACAACCCTTCTTTTGGATATGGGGGCTATTGTCTGCCAAAGGATACTAAACAGCTCCTGGCAAACTATAAAAATGTGCCTCAAAACTTAATTCAAGCAATTATATCTTCTAATCAGACTCGAAAAGATTTCCTTTCTGATTGGATTATAGATAACAAACCTTCAGTTGTTGGATTTTACCGGCTGATAATGAAGGAGGGGAGTGATAATTTTAGGTGTTCCGCGATTTTAGGGCTAATCAGTAGAATCAGAGAGGCAGGAATAGAAACTATAATTTATGAGCCAGATATAGAGAAGTCATATTTTGACGGCATAAAAGTCATCAATAACTTAAATTCATTTAAGGAGATTTCGGACATAGTTGTAGCTAATCGAAATACAAGCAATTTAAAAGATATACAACATAAAGTTTTTACTAGAGACATATATGGTATCAACTGATACTAGATTCCTAATAGCTCACCACTATATAATTTTAACTATATATGTTCCTTTCATGTACGAGAGGATTTTTTAAATGAAATTAAATTACATTTCTTATGAAAGTTTCTGAAGCAGTTCTTTCCCGATGCTCCATTAGGGCATTTACATCAGAGCCATTAGATAATGAAATTATTAGAGATCTCCTGGCTCTTGCTGCAAGATCTCCTAGCGGTGGAAATCTTCAACCTTGGAAGATTTTTGTTGTTAACGACCGTAGTATGAAGAAATTTATTGAGTTCCAAGCGAGATGGGATCAACCTGAGGTTCCTGGTTATGACATATATCCATCAAGCCTAAAAGAACCCTATAGAACTTCGAGATATCAGCTAGGTGAGGCTATGTACGAGTTACTGGGTATCCCGAGAGAGGATAAAGACGCTAGATTACAGCAAGTGATGCGAAATTTTGAATTTTTTGGAGCTCCTGCAGCGCTATTTTGCTTTGTAGATAAGCAAATGGGGCCGCCTCAGTGGTCTGATTTAGGGATGTTTTTACAAACCTTTATGTTACTAGCTCAGGAAGCAGGCATCGATACTTGTGCACAAGAAGCCTGGGCCATGAAAAACGACAGTGTGAGCGAGTTTGTTGGAGCCGATGAAAGTGATTTGCTATTTTGCGGTCTTGCTATGGGTTACAAGGACAAGAATGCTGCAATCAATCAGCTGTCATCTGAAAGAAGGCCCATTGATCAATGGGCAAAATTTCTCTGATTTCTTATGCCTTATTATGATGCTTTCTCCCACTAATTTTATGTCTTTAGCTATATCTGAAGCTAAGAAAGCCCTTGCACTAAATGAGGTCCCAGTTGGAGCCATAGTGGTTAAAGATAATCAAGTCATTGGAGCTGGTTTTAATACCGTTATTAGAGATCAATCAGTAACAGCCCATGCAGAGATCAACGCTATTAATGCTGCTAGCAAAGTGATTAATAATTATCGATTGGTCAACTGTGATTTATATGTCACTTTAGAGCCTTGCCATATGTGTGCTAAAGCGATAGTAGATGCAAGAATTGATTCTCTATATTTTGGTGCTAATGAATTGAAAACTGGGGCAATTGAATCGGTCGATCATTTTCTAGATAAAAACCATCTTAATCATAAAGTACTTTTTAGCGGAGGGCACCTGCAAAAGCAATCCTCTGACCTTCTTAGAGAGTTTTTTCAATCTAAAAGAAAAAAGAAAATTTCTTAAAAAACTTTATTTTAATTCCAGCCAAATCGGGCAATGGTCTGATGGTTTTTCCATCGCTCTAGCAGAGTAGTCTATTCCTGTATCATGCATTGCATGCTCTAAATTTTCTGAAAGTAGTATGTGATCAATTCTTAAACCTCTTTTTGGATTATCATCAAACATTCTTGAGCGGTAATCAAACCAGGAATATATTGCATCCTCTTGAGGATTTTGTACTCTCCATGAGTCTATAAAACCTAAATTTTTGATCATATTCCACATTTCAATTTCTTCTGGCAGAAATGCAGTTTTGCCATCTCGTAGCCATCTATTTACATTTTGATCACCAATTCCAATATCTAGATTTGTTGGAGCAATATTAAAATCTCCCATAACTATAAGATTCTCTTGTTTTTTCTTAAGTTTTTTTATGTGCTTTTCAAGGTCATTATAAAATTT
>Ga0209308_10001582_pt1 | contig 20900 bp, 29 predicted proteins | sample COGITO_mtgs_1204_3_FD_184806 | JGI IMG/M metagenome (GOLD analysis project Ga0209308, IMG submission 184806) | Pelagic marine microbial communities from North Sea - COGITO_mtgs_120405 (SPAdes) (version 2) | ecosystem: Environmental > Aquatic > Marine > Epipelagic ...
TGTTGATCACAATACATATAAGCAAGCTCTTCGGGGTTCATTGAGAGAAAAAATATATTCATTTTGTATATTATTTTTATTAAAAAGTGGTCTAACTTAAGTTTTAATCGTCGCCTCCATCCGACACGTAATCGTCTTCAACAACTTCTTCTTCGTCATCTTCATCAACAACAATCGCCTCATCTTCTTCTGGTTCGTCGTCGTCTTCATGATCTTCATCTTCTACCACTTCCGTTTCGGCAGCTTCGGCAGCTTCGGCGGCTTCGGCTTCGGCTTTCTTATCCGCTTTCTTCTTTTTGTTTCTCGACGCTGTTGAAGGTGCGTCAAATATTTTCTCGAGTATTTTCCATTTCTTTTCTATGAGTGCATTACGTTTCTTATATTTTTCCATCATGGAATCCATAAACTCTTGTGAATATCCAAGTACTTTCAATGCACTTATTATACTCTTTATTGGTGGTATCTTATATTTAGAATAATACTTTTCATTTAGTACGGCCATGTGTGGTATCACTTTTACACGAATTTTACCGGATTTTAATACGTTTAAATGAACTACAATTTGATCAAGATTATCAATATGTTTTTCTACGTAAGAATTTATTTTTTTTGGTACCGGAATTTCTTCAACATTCGGTTTTTTAAAGGGAATACCAATTTTTCTACAGTTTCTTTCCAAACTTTCTAAATAATCTTTCTTATTCTGGACATAAAAGGGTTTTTTCTCTATAGTATCATCATTTTTACCATATAAAATATTATATAAAAAGGAACCGGGTGTGAGTTTCGCCATTTTTACTTTATTCTACTAAAATTTTATTACAACTTAGGTCTAATTCACACTCTAAAATTTGATGGGCCGAAAAGTATTGAAGTGACTCATAGGGTCCCCAAAGTTCAATAACTTTTCGTTCCTTATCGTACCACATGTATGAAAGATCAAGGTATCGCGTTAACCAGTAAAACTTTTTACCATTTTTACCAATAAATTTGAAAATATCGTCTTCTTCATACATTGACACATCCATTTGACTGTAGTGTGTGTTTGGTGGGTTGTACGGAGCCATCTTCTTTCTTATTATTAGTACTAAGCGTCTCCTGTTTAAGTCTGATATACTTTTGTGTATATAATCCTTTTTTAACCTTCTTGTCGTTCTTCGTGACGCGTTTCTTAAAGGGATCCATTAGTACTATAGAGTGAGATTACTTTAATCCACACGCACCACAATACTTTTCACTTTTGTTTGGTTTATACATAAAGGTATAAAGAACCACGAGGGCGACTACGGAAGCTGGTAACATATATTGATTTTTCATTTATAGTATACCGATATTAAAATTCTTCGTCATCCAAAGATACATCCGATTCCGATTCGTCGTCTTCTGAAGAGGCTAATTCATATTCAAAGTCAGATTCGTCTACCTCGACATACATACCATTCTTGAGTTTTTCGTATAAACCTGTATTTTCAAGATCTGTAGTATCATAGAATCCGGATACAGAGTCTTTAGTAATAAGAATTGGTTCTTCAGTATCAAAATCCCATTCTCCATCACCATAATATTCCAGTAGTACTACTTCATATTCACTCTGACCATCTTTTACTATTTTCGCGATAGACTTAAAACCGTCATCAAAATCAACGTCAATGATCTGGGTTTCCATTTTATTTTAGATGTTTTTAATTCTTAAAGTATATTAAATGGACGCAATTCTTAAAAATAGAGTGGTTGGTGAAAAAGACGCCGTTATGTTCGACATAGACGATACTCTTATTTTTACGAATGGTAATGCGAATGTTCCTATTATTAAGTTATTACATTATGCTAAATATTTAGGCTATAAAATTATCATTATTACAGCTCGCCCAGCAATGAAATGGAATGTAGAATTTACGCAGTATCAGCTTAAACAGTATGGTATACCGTACGATGCACTTGTCATAACACCAGCACATAATAAAGGTAAGATTAAACGTGAATCCGGTTTAAATTATGTTTTATCTGTTGGAGATCAGGATACTGATTTAACAGATACACAACACGCACTAAAAATTATGATTTCCACCTAGAATTACAATTATGACACGTAACAAAAACAGTCATAGGTTCATCAGCACTGCGTGTTTGCATTTGGTAAAAAGTTGTTTTGTATGATTTACACCGATTACACCTAAACATACCCTTATATTCTGGATCATTAATCATATTCGTAACCCAGTCCTTTTTCATATTCTGTCTAATATTTTCTTCTAATAATTTTGAATATGGTCCACCTGGCCATAAACCCTGATGAGATAATTCTAGAACACTTTTTGGTTTTAATTCACCGTTTAAAATACGTTCTTTGAGTGTTGGTGAATGTATTAAATTATGTTTAATTTTGAGAAACGTATGTTTATATCTGTTTACGAAGAACCGATTCTCGGCTGCTGGTACATCACCAAGTTCATTGGTTTTACGTATAGTAGAATTATACGTAGACTTTTCTAAATTTATACATATTGTATCTTCCTTCGGTAAGCCTAGGAGCTCAGCATATTTTTCAAGTGTATATTGCCTAGATAACATTTTTAATACGTTTGAATTTAGGCTCTACTTAAGTGTGGCATTTTAACTTTTTTACAATTACCAAAAGATTCAGGCGAACACTTATTGAATGGATCGGATGTAGTGAGAGGCTTGTTACGTGTCTCCTTCCATTTAGTATCTAATACTAGGTTTGTGTATAACTCAGACTCCCTGAGTATAAAGAATACAATAACGAGGGCAATTAATGATAAGATAACTTTGTTCATTTATTAAAAGCAACTTTTTTATTTGTACATCCTAGGAATGACAATTGCAATTTTAGTAAATGAGGGAAAAAATGATATACACGAAATAGATTTAGATATTTCACCTGAAAAAAATGAAATTTATAAAATTTTACGAGGTAAAGCCACATTTCTAGGGCAGTGGCCTGAAAAATCAGTAGTTATAGTCACATGTGAATCGTCTATTTTCGAATTATCTATGAATTTAAATAGACTCCCTAGACCGTTTACAAACATGACTGTTATGGGTAAGATTTTACTTGTACGAATGGACGAAGAGTCTGAACCACAAGATTTTACCATCAAGGAATATCACCAGATGACAAAAGAGACACACCCTAGGACGAGATCATCTGCACACTTAATCAGTCGTCCTTTGAGTAGGAATATAAGCTACTCCTCGGAAGACAGCTTGAGTAAACTTCATGCAGAGTTGAAAATGTGATTCCGCCCATTCCATTGGGTTTGTCATTTTAATACCGTACGGGTTATCGTTAACAATTTTCATGAAATCTACACTACCATATTTTTCCTGGTTGATTGCTTTAGACATAGAAACGTCTATTTTCTGTAACCACTCTACATCTTCTTTTTTTGTAGGGTCGAATTTTTTAACAAAGGACATTTATATTATATATTCATACACCCTTTAACCTCGTGTTCAAACGCGATTTATAATATCTATCATCTGCTTCACCTTCTATTTTTTGCCCCGACATGTTTATTCTTAATAAATCTTCCTTATAATCGAAATTATGACAATAAAAGTAACATATACCTGTCCCGGCCGACATTTCATCGAGCTGACTTTTAACCTTTTCTTCTAAATAAACGTATTTCTTTACTTCCTCGGGTGATCGTTTTTTTGCGAGTATATCAGCATTTATACGTGCGACGGGTTCCTGTAGATTCATATCGGGCCAAACGCCATATGTGGAGCGATACCCAGTTATATAATCTATACACTTACGCGCGGTTTTCCTTTCACTGAAACATATTATACGTGGTGTACCATCCGGATCTATTATAGTTGTATATCCACCTCTTATAATACCTATAAAATGAAACTGCATCTTATAATAAAAAGAGAAAAATCTTTATACCTCATCCATAGACTTAGTTGGTTCTGGCGTTTTTTCAAGTGACTTTGTTAACATGTTTCGAGATATATCCATATTTTTCTTGTGCATTTTTAATCCCAATTTTTCACCGTTCGTTTCACTCGTCTGCGATAACCAACGTTTTAATAAACCTTCTCTATTTTCCATAACACGGGATGCAATATTTGTTTTACCATTTTCATACAGAGCCTCAATAAACGCATCACCAGAACTTGGATTATGTTCATTGGAAAAATCACATAACCAATTGAATTCACTTTTCATAGGTGACATATCCATTTCATATACCTGTCCCAACGTATATTGTGTAGATCTAAACGTAAAATATTTTATAAGTACAGTATCGACATCGTCAAACGTTTGTTCGGAATAATCACTCCCAGATGAACATTTTATTTGTCTTTTTACATTTCGTGTTTTTACAGGTTTAAAAGTACACGGTATTCTAATACTTTGTAGTATCATATTATTATATTAGTAGAAAAAAAACCTTAAGTTAATTTATACAGATGAACTTCCCCAAAACTCCCGGACAATGCGAATATTTGAGGGTTATACAGGGGACAAAACCTATTATAATCGCAACAGGTCCAGCGGGTTCGGGTAAAACAATGTTTGGGTGTCAGGTTGCCGCGGAAAAATTAGTAAATAAGGAATGTCAACGTCTCATACTCACAAGACCGATAGTTGCGGCAGATGAAGATATGGGGTATTTACCAGGTGAAATGGAACGTAAAATGGAACCATGGACACGACCAATGATGGACGTTTTCGAAAATTACCTTACACGGAACCAACTTGAAAAACACGTTAGAATAGAACCATTAGGGTTTATGAGAGGTAGAACATTTAATGAATCTTTTATTATTGCAGACGAAATGCAAAATAGTACACCTAATCAAATGAAGATGCTTTTAACACGTCTCGGTGATAATTCAAAAATGATCGTCATGGGTGACCTGAAACAAAGTGATCTAGGTCCTAGAAACGGTCTGGCTGATCTCGTTAAACGAATAAAGGGATTGGATTTAAAATATATCGAACATGTCATCATGGACGATGAAGACATCTTACGACACCCCGCGGTTGCTGAGATACTGAAACTATATTAATGTTTTTTCATTTCGTTTATCCGGTTTTTAACATCTGAAACCTTTTGTTTATACTGAAATAACTCTTCTTTATAAATATCTGACCATTCTTTCATCTGTTTGAGTATATTTTTATTACGATAGTACCACGATATTACATCTTTACTTACCTTATCACACGCCGAATATTCACCCAATATATACTTATTATCATCTGTAGACATATGTATTTTATGAAATTCTAGAACATTTTCCAATTGTGCCATATTATTAACGTTTTCTGCGTTAAGAGCATCTATATATTCTATTTCTTCTTCAAGCATATAGATTATTCAGATATTATTTTTTTAATAATTTTTATAGATTTGTTTTCATCAATGTCCCACCATTTACCGTAAAACACGTTCTTAAGAAACTTTGGAACGTGTGTGTAATCTATATCAACTTCATTTGAAGGCAGTGGTATTATATCAACACCCAATTGTTTGAACACACCTTGTTCATGACTAATTATAGGTTTATTAAAATAGTGTCCTTCTAGGTGTAGTAACCCAACACCCTCACCACGTGTACATGTAACACAGTAATCACATAAATTGAATAGTGAAGCTAATTGTTCATCGGAAATACGTTCCGTTATAACGCGAATATTCTTAGTTATCGTTAAATTATCGGGTTTATTTGTTTTAACAATAAGTATATGTTCTGTTTTTTCAAGTGCATTTTCAAAAATTCTTGTAAGTGTTGTAACGTTTTTACGAATGTCGTTCGTACCATTATACAAAAATACGAGTTTTGAAGGATCGCGTGTTTTATGTATTACTTTAGGTTTCGAACGAATAAGTGAAGATGTCCAATAATTTAATGCTTTACATTTAACTCCATGTTCCAATAATATATCTTTAAGATAATCGTATGGTACTATAACTTCATCAAAAAGTTTCATTTTATCTATGATATCCGGGTGTACATCGTTTGTTTCGAACATTGTACACAAATTAACAGTATCATAATTATTTCTTAATTCCTCTACTATTTTTTGCCAATATGTGTAAGTCTCTATGAGTTCAGAAAGTGTAAACGTAGATGGTGTATCATCACTCGATATACCGAGATCCTGTTGTAAAAAAAACCTTCCATGAATTTTACCGAACATTTTTATATTATAGCTATTAGTTCTTTAACCAATAATCTAATTTAAGCTCGGTTCGTGTACAAGCATTCGGAAAATCTAAACCAATAATCGGACATGGTTGTATTTCAACTTCACTATGTTTAATTAAATCCTTTCTTACATATGTTAATTCAAATATACGTGGAAAATTTACATCTAACCACGGTTGAAGAGGGCAATTATTACCATGTACGTGTACACAAATAAATTTTTGATTGAGTAAATTAAAAACTTTATCGATATAATTTTCCATTTGTAAAAGTTGCATTCCATTTAAAGGAAGATGAAATTCTAATAAAATTTGTGAAAAATTATCAATATATTTGAAATCTTCATTTAATATATTCCACTCACATCCTTCAATATCAATTTGTGCAAATAAATTTTTACAGTGAATATGTCCATTATTTATTATGTGATTATCTATTGTGTCCGTGTTATGCGTTTTTATATTCGAAACACCTTCCTTAAAAAAATGAATAAAATCTGGTTTATCTGTTATTTTATCAATTGTGTGATCATATACATACGATTCCTTCTTATATTTATCATGAAAATTTTTTTCAAATGAAATGTTATCGTCACAACCATAACTATATAAAAAATCATAGTCGGGTAAACCTTCGCATATAACATATCCACCGTCGCATTCATTTCCAATTCTAATCTTATTAAAATTAGTTTTATATGGAACCACGTATTTTTTTAATTTTTCACATATATGTAAAAATTTATTCTCTAAATCAGTCATTATATTAAAGATTAACGCCCTTTCTTTAATATAATGAGACTATCTTACGCTATTTGTGTATGTAACGAATCCCGTGATTTATTTTCGCTCGTATCGTTCTTACTAAAAGTAAAGGACGAAGAAGATGAAATTAATATTTTAATAGATACATTACATGTTACCGAAAATGTTAAAAACGTCATCGAATATTTCGGTGATAAAATAGTAACGTGTGAAAAGGACTTTGATGGTAACTTCGCGGAACATAGAAACTTTCATTTAACTAAGTGTTCAGGTGATTATATATTTATTATAGATCCCGATGAAATGCCAAAAGAGAATCTTATTGTAAACATAAAAAAAATGATACATGATTCCGGTGCCGAATTGATAATGGTACCAAGGATAAACATATGTCCAGGGTTTACACAAGAGTGGCTTGAAAAATGTAAATTTAAAACGAATGAAGTCGATTGGATAAATTGGCCGGATTACCAAGGTCGTATCTTAAAAAACGATGAAAATATAAAATGGTCTCGTGGATTACACGAAGTTGTGTCAGGTACAGATAAAATTGTACAATTACAAGCTGATCCAAGAATCGCTTTATGGCATATTAAATCTATTGAAAAACAAGATAATAGATGGGACAATAAAGGAAACTATAAAGTTCCAGAATCGAATGATAATTTATATGATACTTTGATGTAACAATATAGGATCTCTTTTATAAAAATCCCCTTTTTGAAAAATATAAGAAGTACATAAGTTAATATGATTATAAAGTATATGCTTAGTTATAGGATTAATATGTCCCAAATCAGGTTCCATTATATCACTTTGCTCAAATTGGGTTAATAAATTTGTAGGATTAATAAACATAATTTTATTTTTTTTACATATTTTTTCGAGTAATGTAATTAAATAATCACGTTTATGTAATTTTTTACCTTTATAAGTTACATTTATATGTGATATAATAATAATTGGGTGTGGAAACACGAGTTTTTGTATTTCTAATATATCATTTTCAATTTCTTCATCTGTTTGTAGAATAACATTTGTTTCGTTGAATATATCTTCGGGTGTATTTTTATAATCCTGGTCAAAAAGACGTCTATCTACAGCCATATGTGAAAAATACTTATCTTTATACATGTACTTTTTCATAGATGTAATTTCTATCACGAAAACATCAGTTTTATCGAACCGTTCCTTAAAACTTGGATCATATTTCATAGATTCTTTATTTATTATAGATTTTCTCATACAAAATCTATCATAATAATTTTCTAATTTTATATCACCATTTATATATTTTATGAGTTGTATAATTTCTTTTGTACAGTGTGTATAAGAAATTTCATTACTTAAATTAGAAGAATGTGCAATACCTTCAATTCTACAAGAACCAAATGGTGTAACTATCATTTAAATAATATATTTTATTTTTTTTAACTTAATTAAAATTTAGTATATTTACTTTATATTCACCACTTCTTTCAATATATTCAATTTGTTTCATGTCTAATTTTTGTCCGTAAATTTCATAAAATTTATTTTCCAATTTTTCCTTTTTCTCTTTAAGAATTTCATAATCTTTAAAAATTTCATCGAAATTTAATTTTGGTAATTCGGAATATTTTTGTATATAGGTTACCCAATGCATTGTGTCCCTAGATTCATGTTCGAGAGATGTCGTTCTCACTACCATTGAAGTTTGATGACATATTGGTATACATAGAATAGGTTTATTAATACTATGTACATATCCGTGTAAAACTATATCACCTGCATGATGTATATTTAAATTTTTCATTATTTTTTTTACAAAATTTAAACTCATCCATGTTGCTTCACATCCAGCGTTATTATTAAGTTGATAAACTTTACCGTGTTCCGGTTGTATATCATAAAACGGTGATATACCGAGGTTTAAAAAACAGTCCTGATCAATATCGGGTATACTTTCAAAAATGGATACCCAATCTTTATGAAAAACGACATCGTCATCCATAAAAATAGCACTTTCTATATTTTCTTCAATCATCGTTTTCCAAGACATTATCGTTTTTATTATATTACTCGTTAATTTCAATCCATAAGGAAGTTTTAGTTTATTATTAATCCAATTGACAAATAAATGCGTATGATTATAATCTTCTTCCCATCTTACATCTTTTATAGGAACTCTTTCTTCGAGATGTTTAGATAAAAAAATTTTACGTTCGGGTGATAAATTCGGACAATGTTTGATAAAAATAGTATTTGGTATCTTCATTTATAAATTAAAGTTTGTATTCTTTAATTTATAAATGAAAGTGTGTATTAGGGAACTATATAAAATCTCAAAAGATGTTATAATAAATAAACTCGATGATATCAATTTAATCACAATGAGTTCTGAGATTATTTAACTTTAGACCTTGTGAATTTTCCTTACCCAAAAAAATGGAGATTTTTTCTTCAAAAATACCAGAATCTATCTCGTTAAAGTTTAATAGTAGAAGTTTACCTGGTTTATCTTTGAAGAATTTTATAATTTTATTGTTATGTTCTATATATACCTTTTTGAATAGTTCACGATCATCTTCGCAGATATATTCGTTCATACCCAAAAGCGCCTTGTTAATCTTGAATGCCATACTTCCATGCGCATTCATATACTTCATGTAGCTCTCAAACGTTTCATCTGGATCACGAAGACACATGATAAACTTGGTGTCGTCATATTTTTCATTAATATACTCATACATTCCAAAATAGGGAAACTCCTTTGTAATAAGATTTTCGTGTTTGTCTATAAAATCATATATTTTTTTATTTTTTACATATCCCTCGTGAAAAGTTGTACACATATCATTAGCATCAACCACGAAACAATCATAAATCATGTCAGTGTGACTACTATGCATGTTTGGTTTATTTCCTTGATACATCTCATAACCTAGGATATCTTTACAGAACTTACATATACTACGAGAAGCGGTTTTCAGAAATCCGGTATAAACGACTCTCATGTAATATCATTAATCATTTAATGTTTAAACTCCTATTGGTCAGTGAATTTGCTTGTACACACAACTTCGATGATATAGTATTTGGTATATTTAAAGTTTTTACTCTTTAAATGATAAATGAAAGTATCCGACTTTATAACAGATTTTCTAATAAAAAAAAATATACAAAAATGTTTTTCTGTGACTGGTGGCTTTGCCATGCACCTCAATGATTCATTTGGACAAAAACTTGATGTCATATATACACACGGTGAACAACCCGCTGGATATGCAGCCATTGGTTGGTCTTCGTATAAACATAATCCAAGTATATGTTGTGTAACTTCTGGATGTGGTGCGACAAATGCAATAACACCGTGTCTTATCGCGTATCAGGATAGTGTTCCAGTTTTATTTATTAGTGGACAGGTACAGAAAAATGATAATATTAGATCTTATGGTGGTAAGATACGGGGGTATTTCGGTTCTGATTGTGATATAGTCGAATGCGTCAAATGTATAACTAAATACGCAGTTGAACTTATAGAACCAATGGATACTTTAAAAGTTCTTGAAGAATGTTATCATAATCTCACAACGGGTAGGTTAGGACCTGTATGGATTTCTATACCTGTCGATGTTCAGTCTATGCAAGTTCCTGAAATTATGGAAAATTGGACATACCCTTTAGATAATTCAATTTCCGTAGTATCAAAAGAATTTATAGATGTATGGTCAAACTCAAAAAGACCTATTATACTCGCCGGAAATGGCATTCATCTTTCAAAAACTAAGGAAAAATTTAGAGAGTTTTTGGAACGTCATAAAATCCCATATGTTGTGAGTTTTTTTGGTAGTGATTTGGGTGATGATTATATTGGTAAGACTGGTTTGATTGGTAATCGCGCGGGTAACTTTGCTATACAGAATGCAGATCTTGTATTGTGTCTCGGTTCTAGACTGTGTAAGAGTATCACGGGTTATAAACGAGAGCTTTTCGCTCGAGAAGCGAAGATTGTCTCTATTGACATAGATGAAAGTGAATTTATATCCGAAAAGAAATTGGATATTCAACTTCATATGGATTTAAACACCTTTTTCGATTATGAATTACCTACTATAAATATATGTGAAAAATGGATTCAAAAAAATAAAGAGTGGAAAGAGTTATGGGAAGAAGAAATACCCGAACGAAGTGGAACACTTGTGTGTCCATATAGACACTTGAACGCATTCTTCAGAGAAAAGAATGGAAATTCGATTGTCACTATGTCATCTGGTTCTATTTATTGTGTTGGATGGCACATGTACCGTTATAAGGAGGGTGATAGATTCATTACAAGTGGGCATGGGGATATGGGATATGAAGTAGCCTCATCTATAGGGGCTTCTTTACATGGTAAAAGAACATATGTCATTGTCGGCGACGGTTCATTTCAATACAATATACAAGATTTACAAATATTGAAACAACATAATTTACCAGTGACTATACTACTATTTAATAACGATGGATACGGGGCTATCAAAATTACACAAAGTACAGTATTTAAAAGAGAATACGGTACAAGTTCAAAAAGTGATATTACATTTTGTGATATTGAAAAGGTTTCAAATGCGTATGATATTCCGTATTACAAGGTTGAAAAAGATGAAGATACGGAATATTTGAATCATACAAATGGTCCGATTATTGTTGAAATTATATGTAATATACAAGCTCGATTCCCAAGAACTGCAAATAAACCATTACCAGATGGAACTTTTAAAAATATGCCACATGAAGAAATGGAACCATTTTTAGATGACGAATTTATCAATACTAATTTATTTGTGAAACGAGTTTAAAGAGTTGAATAACTAAAAATATAATGAAATTTATTACTCAGTGTAGATCTTGTAATTCAAATGTATTTAATACAAGACCTGCTATATTAGCACCGTTCATAACCGAACGAATTTTTGGTATGAAACCCGAAACAACAACCTCTTTATATGGTATACCAAATCAGGTTAATTATTTCCCGTGTAAAACCATGACTTGTGAAACGTGTGGATTTGTGGGTGTGAATATATCATTTGACGACGAAGAAATGTCTAAGATATATCATGGATACAGGGGTGTGGAGTACAATAAGGTCAGACTCTCGTATGAACCCACTTATCAGAATCAATGTTTCAATGAACGACATATATATGTAGATGAAATTTCAGAGCCTTTTATATTGGATAATGTTTCAAATGTCGAAACCCTCATAGATTTCGGTGGTTATAATGGTCTCAATACGCCTCGTGTTGGTACCAATCGGTACGTATATGACATTTGTAATATAGAGTCATGTATTCCAGTTATTGATAAGCTATTTAATTGCGATCTTATAACTTGTATGCATGTACTTGAACATGTACCCAATCCAATTTTAATAATAGAGCAAATAAAAGGGTGGGCTAAATATTACTATTTTGAAGTACCAAATGAAAATACCGAAAATAAGGAATTTTGGCATGAGCATATTAATTGTTTCTCGATGAAAAGTTTCCATAATTTACTTTCAAAGCACTTTAAAATAATAGCAAAAAAAGAAGATAAGTTTTTACATATATTGTGTGAGAATCTCTGAAGAATAAAAGTGATGTTTATCCATTTTAATAATTTTATTAAATACATCCCACACTTGTTCTATAGTTATATTGTCATGTTTTTCAATTACTTCAATTGCGTAATTGACATGCATAGATTTCAATCCAGTAAGTAGATATGGTATTCCTGAATTTTTATAGGATTCGATCCATTTATCCGTATAGATAAGAGATGGCAGTAATTTATATTTTTCAGTATCTTGAAAGTGTGCTAATACATATTCACTCTTTGCGTTACCAGAACCTCTACCAAAACCATTAAAAGTCACATCCACTATATCTGCACCATTATAAAGTGCGTCTATAGCCTTTACTGAAGCATTCTTCAAATTATCATGACCATGAAACCCAATTTTTCCATTATAATATTTTTTAATATTTAAAAGTATATTTCTCATTTTATATATACCTAAATTACCATATGTATCTGCTATGTAAAAATATTCAATTGGTATATCTTTGATAATATCAAAAATTTGCATAAGTTGGTAATCTGATATCTTATCTATACGCCCGATATTAATACATACTTCATACCCAAGATCTCTCAATTTTTTACACACATCGACTGTTTCAATTATGAGTTCAATATCCAGTTTCGTATCATCTTTATCTTTACAGTGATATGCGATAAGAACTCTAACCATACTTATTAGAGATTCCGAACGCGGCACAAAATCGTCAATTGTAAAAGTACCCATCTGTGCCATAAGAGCCAGCTTACATTCCGGAACTACTATATTTTCAAATGTTTCTTTTATAAGAGATTCAGGTGTATAAAACCAAGGTCCATTTATGTGCTCATTTCGTCTAAACCCGATTTCACAGTATTCAATTCCACAATCCTTTACTGCTGAATAACACGCTCTAGCCTGCTCCTTACTAAAGTACCAATTGTTTAGGTATCCACCATCTCGCATAGAACAGTCAAATAATTTCATTTATTTATAATATTAAATATTCTTTATATAACTATCACCCAAACATGATATATCCTCTATTTCCCAAGATGCACCAAATTTTTCCGCCCATTGTGAAAGTAATAATTTTTCTTTATACACTAAATTATACTCCTTTTCTGAACGTTCATCTCTTACATATTCACCAACAATTTTACGGACATCTTCTATATCTATAAAATCAAAATATTTATCTTTTTCTATTATAACGTGACCATCCCTTTTACATATAGCACTAAATCTTGTTTGGAGCTCACCCGGGCCATAACACCCCCAAATCCTAAGTGAATACGCATTTGGTATATTCTCTATACGTCTATCGATACTCCACTTTGATAGACCATATGGATCCGTTGGTGGATTACCACGAAGTGCTGCACCACTCGAAAAATATATTAATTTTCCATTAAATACTCTTATGACATTTTCAAACATAAGAATATTTTTATAAATAACATCACTTTCATCTTTTTTAAGACGACTCCCACCAACGACGGCACAGTGAATGACGACATCATATTTATGTATTTTAAAGTATGTTTCGACAGCTTTTTGATCGGTCAAGTCAAGGTCATTTCGTGTAACGCCCACCCAATCCATATCCCTGAGTAAATTCTTACCAATAAAACCATTTGAACCTAATACACACACTTTCATTTACTTAAAGATGATAGTACTCTTTAACTAAATGTCTAGTAAAAAAGTCTGGTATGCACCTAATAAATTCGAATCGTATGGTGAAGAAGAAATAAAAGCCGTAGAAGAGTGTCTCCGTGATGGGTGGTTAGCTGGTTTCGGTAAACGTACCGAAGAATTTGAAAAACGAACATCCGAACTTTTTGGTAAAAAAATGGGGTTATTTGTAAACTCTGGGAGTAGTGCAATTTTACTCGCACTTGCGGCACTTGATCTCCCAAAAGGTTCAGAAGTCGTTACACCTGCATGTGGTTTTGCAACTACAGTTGCCCCAATTCTACAACTCGGTCTCGTGCCAAAATTTTGTGACGTTGAGTTAAACACATATGTACCCGCACCTTACCAGGTCGTATCGGCCGTAACACATAGGACGAAATGTATTATAATTCCAAATCTTATAGGTAACGTACCCGATTGGGAAGGTATTCGTACTGCGTGTCCGGGTATACCTCTCATCGAAGATTCTGCAGATACAATAACACGGACCGAGAGTACACATATCAGTACGACAAGTTTTTACGCGAGTCATGTTATTACAGCTGGTGGTATTGGTGGTATGGTTATGTTCAATAACGAGGAACAATATAAACGTGCACTCATGTTCCGTGATTGGGGTCGAATTGGTGACAATATAGAAGATCCATCTGAAAGGTTTAACCATTCTGTGGATGGGATTCCCTATGATTGGAAATTTCTATATGGTGTTGCCGGATATCACTTGAAAGCATGTGAAATGAATGCCGCATTCGGACTTGCACAACTCGATAAACTTGATGGATTTTTAAAAATTAGACGTTCACTTATTGAAAGATACAAAGAAAACTTGAAAGACTGTTCGTATTATACATTACCAGACGATTCTAGAAACCCGAATTGGCTCGCTATACCGTTACAGTGTGAAGATCGTCTCGGTGTTATAAAATATCTCGAAGAAAATAATGTTCAAACGCGTGTCACGTTTGCCGGTAATATCACAAGACACCCGGCGTTTAGGGAATTTAAACATGATTTTGAAAATGCGGATACTATCATGCGTAATGGATTCTTACTAGGTGCACATCATGGTATGACTCTAGAAGATGTCGATCGTGTGTGTAATTTACTTAAAAATTTTGCTATTAATAAATAATAATGACTACAGCCCTGGTAACAGGTGGATGTGGTTTTATAGCCTCTAACTTTTTAAATTTAATGAAAGAAAAATACCCCGATATTAAATTTGTAAACTTAGATAAACTTGATTACTGTTCAAATGTAAATAACGTTAACCCGGGTGTTGCCACATTTGTAAAGGGTAATATATGCGATGAAGACCTTGTAGGGTATATTATAAAAGAATATGATTTTGACGTTGTTTTTCATTTTGCAGCCATGAGTCATGTAGATAATTCATTTAACGATCCAAAAAGCTTCACGATGAATAATGTTTACGGAACACATGTTTTAATTGATAAATTACGTGAACTTAAACCAGGTGTAGAATTTATACATTTTAGTACGGATGAAGTCTATGGGGAATGTATCACCGATGTACCTTTTAGTGAAGATACAGGTGTATTAAAACCAACAAACCCATACTCAGCATCTAAAGCCGCGGCTGAAATGATAACACAATCATACATAGATTCATATAAAATAAATATTAAAACAATACGGTGTAATAATGTATATGGACCTAACCAGTATCCGGAAAAACTTATCCCTAAATTTAAAAAATTATTACGTGAAGGGAAGAAGTGTACAATACACGGTATTAAAAGCGCTGGAATACAACGTGCTTTCATGCACGTAGAAGATGTCGTGAATGCAGTAGATATCGTTTGGAAAAGGGGTAAACCGGGTGAAATTTACAATATCGCATCAGATGATGAAATATCCGTCATGGACGTTACTAAACTTATGATAAAAACAATCACTGGTTCTGAAGACTATACTAATTATATATCGTATGTGGAAGATAGACCGTTCAACGATAGTCGCTATTATATATCGTCAGAAAAACTTAAATTATTAGGTTGGAAACAGCAGAAAACGCGTAAAGATTTAATACATTTTTTAAATAATTAATTACAGGTAAGATATTGTAATCCGATATCCACGTCTCTCGAGGAAATTATAAAAGTAAATTAAAGAAATTGAACCATAAAAATATATATGGTTTGGGATCTTACAAGGGGAACAAGACATATAGATGGAAATACTATAATTGTTCATAATTGTGGATTCTTTTCATGTTGTAGTGTAAGACTCGGCGGAATAGTCGATTACTTTAATACGTATAAAAGTTTACCAAAAAATGTTGATAGTTCAAGACAGTTTCTATGGTATAAAAAGGATCAGCGAGATGATGTAACTTTTAAGTTTTTTGAACATTACGATAACGTGAATATAGATATCGAATATGTAAAAAAAGTCGATTATCACGATGAACATCAATTTGGATTTTATAAAGATTTAGATTTTGAAAGCATTAATCCATTTATTAAAAAATATTTTTCACCTTCAAAGTTTGTTAAATATAAAATAGCTAAAATGACAAATAAATATAATATAGATTTTGAAAATACATGCGCTCTTTTCCACCGTGGTCATGATAAACATACTGAACAGGTAATATGTACACATGAAGAAAAACTCGAAAAGGCCAGAAAAGTACTAGAAAAGAACCCGAGTATACGGTTTTTAATTCAAAGTGACGAGACAGAATTTATAGAAAAAGCACTTTCTGCATTTCCAAATAACTCATTTTATTGTAAAGATGAAATATATCATATGCCATATGATCCAAAAGGACTTATAGATTATACTTTTAGAGAAAACCCCGGTGAAAGAGCTGAAAACTTTTTGGCTGTATTATTTTTAATGTCAAAGTGTAAATATATTATAACAAGTGCAGCGAATTGTGATATATGGACAACACTTCTTAGAGGACACTCTAATAATTTGATACAATATTATAAAGGAGAATGGTGTGAAAGTTAAACTAAAATAAATCACTGTTCCACTCTGGCCATATATTTAAAATATCTTCATTTGTAATTCGTCTATTTGGTCTTATATCATACATTTTTTGTAATTGTGGATAATCTGGATCACCTGGCCTTTTTATAAATGAAGCCTTTGTTCTATATCCACTTGAATCTACGCCATATTTACTTAAATCTAGTTTAGATACCAAGGGTGATATATAATAATAAGCTAATGTCTTTCTATATTGACCTTCGGGGCATTTAATTTTTTCTGGTGTACCATGCCATGACATATTATTCGTTTGAAAAAGTAAAGCTGAATTAAATTTTACACTATGTTTTGTTATACATTCGGATACATTCTCATTCCATAATTCAGAATGCCCATTCCACTCATCATTCCATTCCTTATTAAGATAGAGTATCAGATTTAAACGCCTTTCTTTATTTTCAAGAATGGGGTGTTTTTCATAATCTAAATGTAAATTTAATCTACCATTTCTACCATGTGCATGTAAAGAACTTCCATATAAAGTAGTATCATACTCTAAATCTCTTATCGTTGAAATTTTTGAAAATATATTTACCAACTGATTAGTAGAGAGTACGTAATATAAATCCTTTATCGATTTAGGAAAGTTTTCTATAGAAGAATTTAAATATTTTACTTCAAGTGGGTTATTATAATAAAACCAATCTTCATTCTCTTGAAAATCACATGGAAAATCTTCTGTTATCTGTTCAATTACTTCATTATTTAAAAAATTGGGTATAATGACATTATTATATGGTTCACCTTTTACAAATTTATCTGTATAATATTTTATATTATTAATCCAATCTCCAAAATATTTAGTATTATCTTGTGTATTGAAAAATTCTAAATAATTACTATCCAACTTCTCCATTTAATTTAAAGATTATGTATCCTTTAAACTAAATGAGATCATTCATAGATGAAAGAGGTGAAATACTTTTTAACATTGATATTTTACCATTTGAAATAAAACAATGTTTTACAAGTAAAAACAATAAAAACGTTCTAAGAGGTCTCCATTGTAGCCCTTATCCAAAATATATAACAGTTAATTCGGGTAAAATATTCGACGTTATAGTAAAACCCGATGGAACATACGATACGTATATATTAAATAAATGTAATTCATTATTTATACCTGCTAATTGTGCACACGGATATTTTTGTTATGAGGAAAGTGAAGTTACATATTTTTTAGGGGGTAAATTTCAACAATCACTCGAAAAAAATTATCATTGGAATGACCCAACTTTAAACATAGAATGGCCCACGGAAGTAAAAAATGTAATCGTATCAAGAAAAGATGCATCAAATCCACTTTTCAATGAAATAAATACAATTATATTAGGATCGGATGGTTATCTTGGTTCAAATTTACTAAAGTATATACCGAAAAGTATAGGTTTGAACACAAGACTAGAAGATACAGGGGTTTTAAGGGAAAAAATTAAATTTATAAATCCTAAATATGTTATATCCGCGGCGGGTATTTCTGGTAAACCGACTATAGATTGGTGTGAAAGTCACAAAGATGAAACTATAAATGTAAATGTTACGTGCCAATTACAACTCATGCAAATATGCAAAGAATTAGGTATTCATTTGACTATATTGGGTTCCGGTGCTGTTTTTGATGGTGATAAAATGTTTTCTGAAACTGATAAACCAACTTACACAGGTACATTTTATTCTAAATCGAGAGTTGTATTAGAAAATATAATACACGATGCATATATACATGACGTATTGTACTTAAGAATACTTTATCCCATAACAGGAGATGGAAACCCAAAATGTTTTTTAGAAAAGTTGAAAACGCGTACAGAAAATATACATAATACGAGAATAACCGCAACTATTGTGCCATCACTTTTTCCGAAATTGCAAGATATTATGGATCATAGATTAACTGGAATATTAAATTTTGTAAATGACGGCACTATATCCTTATCAGAAATATTACAATGTTTTGATATAGAACATAAAATCAGCTCGGGAAAATCAAATAGAAGTTTATGTTGTTTAGATATTTCTAAGATGAAAACGTATATCGATGTAGATAATATTACCGATTTAAAGAATTTATTAGAGTGATATAAAATGTCTACACTCTATTTACCAGAATCAATGGGTTGGGGTAATGTAGTGATAATGTTATCAGATCTTGTATATAATAACAAAAACCCACGTGTTTACAAACAAATATTAGACGTTGATAGAGGTGTTATCTTTAATGGAATTACTATAACAGATAACCATAACGAAGAAAAATATGATGGTAAAATTTTCATAAATCCGTATACATATAACAACGTACACTCTTTGTGTCGAAGTATAATAAAACCTACACCCGAACTCGAAAATCTTATTAAAAGCCAAACACATGGTTGTAATTACGGTATTCATATTAGGAGAGGTGCACATTCAAAAGATTCCGAAAATATTGGGTGTCATGGTTTTGATGAGAATAAAAATATAAAAAAAGCTTATTTTGCAACGGATAATGCAGTGAATAAATTTATTGAAATTGTAAAAAATAGCGATGAACGCTTTTATTTAGCAAGCGACAGTAAAGAAATAAAAGAGATGTTTAAGGATAAATTTCCGGATAGGGTAATAACTTTAGATACAGATATAGCTCTTACATACGACTGTATAGTCCTCAATAATAAAGATGATAAAACATCAAGACTTAACTGTTATCTCGATTGGTTTCTACTATCACAATGTAAAAATTTATACATAACAGGTGGTAATAATGATTTATCTGATATGTCGACATTTGGTTATACAGCAGGAGTATATGGTTCGTCTAATATACATTTTATATTTAATTAAAATTGTGTAAAAATAATTTCTCAGTACACTGTAAATGTCTGAGGTTGTACAAGACCCAAAATTAGCTTCGATTGTTAGAAAATTGAGAACCGGTTCCATTGAAGTGGAAATAGGATACCTACAAATCTTACTTACCATTATTCTCGGTGTATTCTTTGTTGCCATTACCGCTCTCGGTATTGATAAATATAACAAATGTGAAGGTATCAAGGATTCCGAAACATTTCAAAACCTTAAAATGTTCATGAGCCATACCATGACCATAGGTATAACAATACCCGTTATTCTTTTACTCATGAAATTTGTGAAAAATGAAGGTGGTGTTTTTACCCTTATATATTCCATAATGGGTATTACAGCATCCTCTATTGCGTATAACATTATGTCACAGGATGAATGTAAAGATAAGGTTGAAGATACGGAGAAAAATTTTGCAATTGGTTCTATAGTAGGATGGATCGTTTGTTTACTTTTGGGTGGTTTTTTCACGTTTAAAAAATATCCTAAGTTAGGAGAGGCCTTCAAAAGAAAAACTATTTAATATGGAAATACACGAATCCATATATTTAATGATTATGCTCTTGGCCCACGTGTTACGTGGAGCAGGAACATTTACGTTCGAGGAAAAAATGAATATGATTAAGTTTGTATCATATATAGTAAAAAATACGAATGTACCCCTTTTAAACACCCAAAATACCAGCGGTGACCAATCCCGTGAATGCAACCATAGCACCTCGTCCTACATTTCGCATAGCGAATAACTCAAAGTCCTCCTCTGTTAATGTCGTAAAAGCACTCGTTACCGAATACGTTGCTAACAGAGTACA
>Ga0209308_10001591_pt1 | contig 20809 bp, 18 predicted proteins | sample COGITO_mtgs_1204_3_FD_184806 | JGI IMG/M metagenome (GOLD analysis project Ga0209308, IMG submission 184806) | Pelagic marine microbial communities from North Sea - COGITO_mtgs_120405 (SPAdes) (version 2) | ecosystem: Environmental > Aquatic > Marine > Epipelagic ...
TTACCTGTGTGGAATGAATATCTTGAGTATTTGATATCACGAAATTCAATCCTAGTTTTCGTAACCATGGTTCTAATGGTTCCTCAGGATTAAAGTCGGATTCACTCCAACAATCATCAGTAATGGAATTCACTACCTGTAAGCCCTTACGACCAGAAGACTGGCCTAATTTAATCTCCTTTGAATCGTCATCTAGTAACAACACCCAAGAAGGATGTAGGTTGTGTCTTACTAGTGCTGCTAAATAAGCTCGACTGCGTGAGGTATTGGCAAGAATCAATCCTACATCTTTCATTAAATGATCAACCATTAACAACTTTGCAATTTTTTGACGGCAAAAACCTCTAACAAAACCCCTAAACCCCAACAGGAAATACCTTTTACCGAATCAGTGGAACTGTAATCAAGCGAAAGAAGAAGGTCATTAACCTTTAATAAAGTGCTGAGATACTGTAATTCTGAATGTTCGTAGTATGAGATAGCTAGGATTAAAGAGAAATACTGATATAAGACTAAGTTATCATTAACACCCTGCCCTTTTCTAAAACCTGGCAGGTAATGCGACCATAGCTTTTTGGTGACTTCGAATCTTTGAACCAAAGCATTTAGCCACGAGTATATTTCATTATTGATATCTAAAGAATCAGAACCAATTAAAATATTAGTTAGTAAAGTATCTAACAATTCAAATGAATCAACAGTTTCTTTGTTAGGGAAAGAAGTTTGTAAATCCTTAGCCATTATCGGGGGAAGAGTAAGATTCGTAACAGGAATCAAATTCGAAAAATGACAATCCTCGCTTTTAACTATACCGGAAAGCAACTCATTAACTCTTTTAATTATATTAAGTTCTAATTGCGAATGATTATCTGAATTTATTACTTTGTATTTTTTTTCCAATAAAGAAGATCTACATAAAATATAATCTTCCATAAAACTAATACCCCCAAATTGTGAATAAGTATACTTATGAGGTGAATTTAGCAGATTGCGATCTGTATAAATGTATTTCACTTAATTCTTAAAATCTGATTTTTTATAATTGGTGCATGGCTGAGTAGATCTTCCTTCCTTTTAACATTTTTAATTACTAGATCTGGTTTCTGTGGTATCGGAAACTCTAAATCTAAGCCAGCAACATCTTTAATCTCGCCATTCTTATATTTGGAGTAAATTCCCTTAACATCTCTTTCCATTACTTGTGATAGTGGTGCGTCGATAAAAACCTCATAATAAGACGAAAGATTTTGGCGGCACCATTCCCGAGATTCAGGAAAAATAGATAAAATTGCACAAACTACATCCAGTCCTTGCTGATCGAGAAATTGACACAATCTGCAAATACGTTGAGCATTTTCTCGACGGCTTTCTAAATCATGACCTAAATCATTCCCCCAAAGCTCACGAAGTATGTCCCCATCAAGCGAAACGACGGTTTGATCGACTTCCCTCAGATCACTCACAATTTTATCTGCCAAGGTAGTTTTCCCTGAACCAGACAGACCAATTAACCATATCACCATAGTACCGACTTTTAGCTAGCTGAATTTACTGGATTGATAGTACCGGTAGCACAATCAAGTGAAACATGAGAGGCTTTAACGAGTCGGTCAAACCTTTGCTCACCACAACCTATAGCAGCTGGTATTCCGAATTCTGCACACCGGATTGCCATATGTGAATTTGCACCACCATATTTTGTAATCAAACCAAGAATAGGTTGAGAAAATATCCAATCATACCCAGGGTCAGCGTTTTCTATTAATACAATTTCGCTGGAAAGATCTTTGGAATTATCATGCAACCCTAGATATAAGCAGCTAGCACTGATTTTTTTAGAGGTTATGAAATTAGGTTGGCATACTTGGAAAGGTATTATGTGAACATCTGAGATGTCTGATAAAACTTGAGGTAATCGAATAGACGATGTAACTGAATGTCTTTCAGCATTTCTGCGAGAAATCATCCTAAATTTTTCTTCGACAGTTTGACCACAACTTTCTAAAGCTACTTTTAAAATTTCATTAACCGGTATGTGAGACATTTCTTCTCTGCTAAGGTTGTTAGATTCACCAAATTCTGCTATTAACTCAAGCATTGCACTCACTGACTTTGTAAATACAAACTTGCCGTATTCCCGTCCTGATATTGCTTGTTTTATATATTCAATAAATTGAAGGAAAGATACTCCTTGAAAATCATTTTCCAAAAGTAATTTTTCCACTTTATATTGCTGCTTTGAAGTAAATTCAAATTTACAATGACTCTCATTAGCCATTTCCGGATTTCCTCCAAATGCATCAAAGGAATCTAACTGATCATACCTAGACGATAATAGATCGTAGGTTCCAGGTCTAAGGTGCCCAAATTTTGTCATAAATTCGGCTCGTGTCTTTTCAGATGTTCTTACTAAATTGATTTCATTCAACATATCTCCAGCAACAGTCTTAACACCTCCAAGAAAATTATTCATATCTTCATTGGAAATAATATTTCGGGAAACAAGAGATAGAAGAAGGCTCTTAGCAATAAAACCATGCCTAGCAAGAATCGAGAAAGGAATGGTTCCACATGAAACACAATCATCAATCAGTCTTTTTAACCCCAACGGACCGCTTGATCTATCAGGAAATTCGACAGTTGTTAAATATTCAATGTCCAATAGGGCTTTTTTAATAGAACCCAAACCGTCTGATGCAATAAGAGTGTGAGAGAGTTTAAGCAAATTTTCCTTAAAAATATCCTTTTCAACTTTGGTTAGGGAGGAGGCTAGTTTTTGGATTTTATGATCTATATCAAAAGTAAAAGTTGTAATTGCTACATCAAATTCTACCTTATCATGGAATTGTGGATTGACTCTAAGTCTTTCAATCCACTCATTTACAAGCTTGTTACCAATTACTGAAGGCAGACCTTTTGGCAAGAATGAATGAAAACTTAATCTGCTATCGATAAAGGGTTGCCCTGCGAGAGAAACCATCAAGGGTTGAGCATGTGGAACAGCGTACCCCATTCGCTTTCTCGCAAGTCTCCATGCGTCATCAGTGATTAACCTCCTATATAAAGAAAAAGAAAGAGCTCTTGGTGCCCTGCCGATCATTTCCGCAGGATTCCAGTCTGGCATTTGGCCCAAAACAGTTGTTTTGCCTAAAACGCCATCCGTAGCTTGTAACCGATTTTTTACAAAACTTGTAATACCAGATAATTCAATATCAATTGATCGAACAATACCTCGGTTCCAATTAATTTTGGTAGTTATATACCTTACCTGAAGAAGAAATGGTTTGAGTCTTTTATCAATGGCAAACTCAATATCTAGGAAATTCCATCCGATTGTAGCCTCCAATTCCCTAACAGCATCAATTAAAACCTTGAACCTTGGCGACTTGATTTTTTCGAAAGATGAGCGATGAATATATAATGTACGATTTGAGTATTCTCCCGAACCGGATGTAACCGACTCAGTGGAACCACTGGAATCATCATAATTAACAACATAATATGGTGCACCAGTATTCAATTCATGAGTAAAGATTACACCGCTGCACATAACATCACTTACCATGCATTGTATGAGAACTTCCTGACCATTACTTTCGAGTCCCTTGGTAACATAGCTTCGTATGACCGCATTAATCGCATTGGCCAAAGATTTGGTATCCTTGGCAGAAACATTCAATACAGAATGGTATTCCCCCGCCTTTGCTGAAGTTTCGCTATCCTCGTCAGAGGCAGAAGATCGCACAATCAAATCTGAATTCCCGAAAATATCTGTTAATTCAATGAGACAGAGTTCAAAATCCTTCTTCCAATTATCTACATCTAACAGATATAATTCAGGAACAGTAAATAAATGCTTCTCCAATAAAGAAGATAACTTTTGTAAAGTTTTTCCTTTAGTTAAACCAATGATTAATGAATCAGACGACATAAATTAAATGGTCATATAAGCTTTAGATATTTCTAATGGATAATCGAATATTATTATAAAGTTTTTGGAATTTTGACAAAATAATACTAGAAAAATTATAACACTTCAACAATGTACGGACAAATTGCTTTGTTAAAAAAATAGGTTTGTATTTTTGAATAAAAGGATTTTAAAAGGTATTTTGGTTAAAGCTGAAAAAAGATTTTTTTAGAAAAATCAAGGTATCTTGATTTTAACTTTTACCTAAAATTTTCTCCAAAGCTTTTTCTTTAGGGTGAATGCCGTCATAAAAGTCATCTACACTTAAACCTAGCATATTTGGATCGTAAGTGCCTATTATCTTAATGTTTAACTTTTTTGCGATATTACGAAAGCTTTCTTCAATTTCTAAAATCTCGGGCCTCTCAGTTTGTATGCGTTTAAAAAAATCAGGGTGATATGGTGACAAGAAAAGATTAATATCTATGTTCCGTGAACAAAGATATTTTAGAAGTTTCAATAAGACATATTCTGAATTCTTATCATAAACAAAATCATGCATTCCATAGTCAATCCAATCATTGAATTGTTTATATATAAGTTGATCTGGGAGATTTGAGTAACTCGAGTCATATATGTGGGATCCATCATAAGATTTCTTCGCTATTGCCTCAATAGAATCATTGAGAGGAATTAAACTATTACTTGTTTTAGAAAATTTTGAATATAATTCATGCAGTACGAATTCTAATGAATCTTTTTTGTGAATTTGATTATAGTCTGCTAAGAAGGGTTTTAATTGAGAGTCGTTTTTATCTACTTCTTTTAACCAATAATCATAGAGATCTATTATGGATTTATATCTATCTTGCATGTTGTTTACATTCATAATCCAAGGATCCAAACCTATGTAAATAGTTTTGGATTTTAATTTAGCGATTGATTCGAGAGAAATTGCTAAAAGATCTTCAATAGACGCACCACTAACTGAGAAATTATACATTTCTCCTTCAATCATTGTAGAATTTATTTGCATTAAGCGACTCGAACCCACACAGATTACATCAGCGTTTTTAAGATCTCCACTTAATCTTCCCTGAATAAACTTTCTCTCGTCCATGTTAGAAAAGTAAATGTACTTATTACTTTCTAATTTGGAAGCCAAAGAGTACTCGTAATTTTTAGTTGCGAGTTTTGAAAAATATCCGATCGTTGCAATTGTAATGCAAATAGCAATGCTGAGCAGGAATATTTTCATGGAACTGAAATTCTTTCTTTTGCGAAAAGGTTGCTCTACATATTTCCAACTAACCACAGCAAAAATAAATGTAAGAGCAATAAGTAATGCTACGGAAGGTAGAGATAGATCAATTTTTTTTGAGTAAATTCTATAAAAAGCAAATAACGGTTGATGCCATAAATACGCTGAGTAACTTATTAACCCAACCCCAACAAGAAGTTTTGAGCTTAGGAAAGCATATGTTAATGTTTTGTTTCCACAAAATATTACTAACATTACAACACCTAAAACTGGTAAAATAGTGTATAAACTAGGAAAATGAGTATTATGAGTGTAGACAAAAAATGACGCTAGAATAGTTAAAATACCTATTGCTGATAATATTTCATTGTTTTTCACACCGCATTTATTAACCCAAACTGCACACACAGAACCTACCAGAATTTCCCACATACGTGTTGGTGCAAGATAAAAATTAGCACTATAATCGAATAGGGACACCCATTCAGATAGACAAATACTTGCAACAATAAGTATGAGTAAAATTGCAACTAAAGTTCGTTTCCCAAATCGCCAAAAAAAGAGTAGAAGCAAAGGAAAGAATAGATAATATTGCTCTTCAACAGACAAACTCCAGGTATGTAATAGGGGATTGAGTTCAGAACTATCTGCAAAATATCCTTGATCTTTCCAAAATACCATATTCGAAACAAAACATGAAATACCTATCAATGCATTGCCAAATTTATTTAAATTTGAATAATCAAGCAAAAACCAGGCAAAAGGAACGCAAACGATTGTAACTACAAACAATGCAGGAAGAATTCTACGAGCTCTTTTTTCATAGAAATTAAATAAGCAAAAATTGTTACTATCTAAGTCTTCTAATATTTTCATAGTAATTAGATAGCCACTAATAACAAAAAAAATATCTACCCCAATAAATCCTCCGCTTAAGAACTTTAGACCCGCATGAAATAAAATAACAGGAATTACAGCAACGGCACGCAATCCATCAATTTCAGGTCTGTAATTCACGGAATAAAAAGCTTGAACGCTGTAACACAATGATTAGCTATCATGTAAAATAGTTTTACAATTTGAGTTCAACAATTTGGTTGGTGATGGTTGGTTAATGTATAACAGAGAAAAGGTTTTATTTTAATTTGTTAACTAAGATAATTTTAAAATTGATTTTAAGGAATTATGAATAGAATTGGTAAAACTTAATTAAAACTTAACTTTTGTTTTCACTAAAATTTTACTTTTACATAAGCCAAAAGATACCCCTACTAGATAAACTAAATTACATTCAACTTTTAGCTAAATTCAAAAGATAATTTTTCAAAATTTCAGGTTTCCCGAAGTTTCGACTTAACCAAGCATCTTTCAAGTCTTGAGTATGTTTATCATTCCACCATTCGTTTGGGTTCTCATACACTTTAAGCAAGTGATCCGCAGCAGACTTAGATGTAGTATGGAGAATCTTTGCATTAACTAGATCATCGAAGAAATCATTATATTCGTCTTTTAGAGACATAGTCTCAGGGTCCCAAAATGCAATAGTGGGAATATTCATGTGCAAAGCTTCCAAGTAACTAGTCGAAAGAAAGTCAACGATCACGAGATTGGACGATAACATTTGTTCCTTGCAGGTCTCACCTTTGAATTTAAATGAGCTTACAAATTTTACACCCTTTAAATAATCTGCGAGCAACTCCTCTTTATTAAACCTTAATCCAGATATTTGATAATCTTTTGGATAAGACCGATAACTTATTTTGTGCTTGAGATTTTGAGGAATGGACTGAAAGAAGCTTTTTACAAATTTTAAATGTAAGATGGAGCCGTATCCCCAATTTGAATAGCTAGAGCTGTATGTTGGAAAAAAAAACTCTACTGGATTACTTACATACAAAATATCTAAATTCTCGATATGTTTCTTTTTCTTGATCGAAAAGGGAAAAAGGCTCGATGTAGAAGAAAACTTAACCCGATCAGAACTCCATCCAAATGTTAAGTATTTATCAACATTCCTAGTTTGAAAATCTACAAAGTTTCCAATAAACGGATGAAATATGCAATTATGCTCGTTATAGTATGTCATGACATTTTTTGTGTCATAAGCATATGCTCGAAATAAATTAATTTTTGTATGACTTAACCAAGCCTCAGAAACAATATAACGGAGATTTGGATACTGATTGAGTAATTTTTCAGAGTAAGAAATATTGTATTTAAAACCCTCAAGGAGATCTTTGGGGAACAAGTACTTTAATGATTTGAAAAAAAATTCATCAAAACGATCTGCTCCATCAGGCAATTTACTTAACTCAATTCTTATTCTATCATTTTTGACATAATTCTTAGAGTAAATGATATTAGATAGAGATTTTATCTTGCTCAAAGATTTTTTCACCAAATCTTCAATATGATAATTTGCAAAAAAACATCCTAAAAGAAGTACTTCACACTTCTTACTATCAAAACCGTTCTTTTTCCTGAGGCAACTTTTTACAAAGTTGACTAAATTTCGAAACCACTTCTTTAAGGAATCCTTAAAGAGATTCTTATGACTTTTATTTTGAAAAATGGAAAAACTTTCCCGTGAAATTTTTGGGTAAAAGCTTTGAATATATATTGAAAATAATTGTTCCTGCCCATGCAACGAACCAAAAAAGTTTCTTTGCTCTTCAAAATCAGCAGGGATTAAAAACGAATCAGGTGACAATGTAACCAACTCAAAACACGCTGGTTTGAATTTTTTTTCTAGCAGGACAAAGATTTGGTGTAAAAAGGTTATTTGCCTGAGCAACCCTTGGGAAAATGATCGTTTCCAAAACTCTGTTGAGTAATTTTTTTTATGGATTTCATTAAGTCTTTCAGTTATTAAATGAAGATATCTTTCATGTTTTTTTTCAACATAAGAACAGGAATTGATTAGATCTTCTTTGTTTGATATATTGAACTGATCAGTGTAACTTTCATCTATAAAATCAATACTTTTATTTCGTGGAAGTGAAAACTGATGAACAGATTCTAAATTTGGATTAGCATAAGTTTCAGACAAACTTGAAACAATATAATTTTTTTTATTCAAACGGTAACAACTTTTTTTTAAAATTAAAAAATATCTAATTAGACTAAAATCATAATCTGTATTATTTCAACTTAATCTGAGCAAATTGCCATGGTTGTAATATACAACCGTTTACCTGCTTTCCGCCCATAATATGAGATTGATCTTCTGAAGTAAATGTCTCGAATTCTTTGCTTATCATCGCTGCGTCATAATCATTATCATTTGAAAACTTAACCTCGTTTTTAATTCCTAAATTTCGCGCAATTGATTTAAAATAATCTGTGCTATAAATGTTGTAATAATGAAATTCAGTTGGTTCGCCTACAGAATTAAATTCTTCAGTTTCACTAGAGTTTGAAGCTTTATGCACATCCTGAATCCTAAATGATCTGTCTGAAAATAAACTTCTTATAACAACAAGTTTTTTCGCGACTCTAGTTAGCTCCTGTAAAGGCTTTTTAATAGATGGAAGATGAAGAAACACGTTGCAACAATAGACTATATCGAAAGAGTTGTCCTCAAAGGGAAGATCAAAAATATCTCCAATAACAAAATTCGTATTGTGGAGCTCAGACCAAGCTTTAGTCGCCAACTCAATGTAATATTTTGTAGCGTCGACACCAGTATATTTAAAGGCAGTTTTGGATTCTGCAAGTAAACTCTTTAAATAATGCCCGGCACCACATCCGACATCCAAAATATTATCTCCTTCTACAATCTCATTTTTTAAAAATTTTGCAAGTGCCTTTGAGCTCTCCATTTCTGGTAAATCACCCTTAATTCTGTTATAAAATCTCTCCCCATATTCTCTATCTTCGTCCCATATTTTCCAATTCTCTTTTTTATTTTCCATTTTTTAATTTGTTATTTTGTTTCTAAGCACCCAGTTTCCTTCATCCTTAGTCCATAAATGAGGTGATCTAAAATTAGTACATAAATCATGGAAATGATCTTCATTAATACCTAAATATTCCATGGTTTCAGAAAAGTAACGATCCGGAAATTCTCCGTCGAAGCGATTAACAAGAGCCTCTCCTTCCTCTCTTGTTATATGCTTATTTCTTATTTCTTGAGAGGAATCATATGTTGCACGACCTATTCCAAATTTGATGTATGTGGTGTAGTAATGTAAGTCATCGATCTTGTCATCAATACTGTTATATTTGCTATAAGTTCCCTGTGTTCTAAAAGGTCGAGCTTTGAAGCCTGTATTTTCAACCGCATAATAATAGACCTCTTGAGGAGTCCATTTAAGGTAATAACCTAGATAATGGATGTTCAAATCTTTTTCCTTCAAAATAGAATCTTCAATAGGAAGAAATGGTTTTATATCTTCGAATTTAAGATTGTAATTTTCGTAAAGTTCCTTAACCGGTACACCACCAAGATAAATGTCGTCAATGTTTTCATATGAAAAGTATGATTTTGAACGAAGTGAAGTATTGTTGTCTGCAATCGGGTTACCATATTCAGCTTCATTTTCTCCGTAGAAGATCAAAGGAATATCATAGAGTGCAGCGATCTTCGGTGCTAAATTCTTTTGGCCTAAAATGAATGTTTGAAAGGGATGCAACAGGTTTTCGATAGAAAGTTTAGTTAATAATTTCATAACTTCTCCATTCCTATTAAATGAAATATTATCAAAACCAGAATCTATCCAATTTTTCCAATTTTTATATCCATAATCAGTATACAAAATTGGTGGCCATGTAATGGTTAATGGGTTCATACCATACTTGTATTTTAAAACATGCGACTGGTAAGCACTATCTTTACCACCACTACCAGGGACTAAACAATCGTAATGCCCATCATTTCGTCTATATTTATCAAGTAATTTTAATAATTCCTTTTCACGTTCTTCCCAATTTATATTGTCTTTTTGCTCTGCATTCCTGCAAGCATCACAAACACCTTCTTCGTCTATGTTCATAGAAGTTTTTTTGCTATCCCTTGTATGCTTAAATTCGATTGCAGATGCTGGTCGTTGGTTGGTCATTACGCACTTATTACAGAAAATTACATCCTGTGGTAGTCCGTAGTATGCTTCTAATTTTTTGGTATCATTCATTTAATTTAAATTATATTTAGTTTTCCAGTTCTTATAGATCTGAAGTCCATTTTTTCCACTTTTTTCAGGATGGAATTGAGTAGCAAATATATTATTCCTTTCAATTGCCGCTGTCACCTCTTGATCTCCATATGTCGATGAAGCGATTGAATCTTTGCTACTTTCTAATTTCACACAGTAGGAATGAATAAAATAAAAAAAATTGCCTACGTTAATATAGTCGAATAAAGATGATCTTTTTTTGAATTCTATTTTATTCCAACCAATAAAAGGGATTCTAAAGTTCTTATAAATTTCTTGGTTTTCAAGGGTAATTTTTTCGACTTTTCCATTAATTAAATTTAACCCCTTAGTGAATCCAAATTCTGAACTCTCACTAAACAAAAGTTGAAGTCCTATACATATTCCAAACAAAGGCCTCCCTGATTCTACGAAATCCGTGATTGAATTGATTAAATCTAGTTTTTTAAGATTAGACATTGCTTCCCCAAATGCTCCCACGCCGGGTAGTATTAAAGCTTTAGCTTTTTTTATATCACTCTTTTGTGAGGAAACCCTAGCACTTATATTACAAACTTCACATGCTTTTTTTACACTGTGTAAATTACCAAGGTTAAAATCTACAATTATTACTTCACTCATGAGATACTTAGTTTCTTACAAAAAAATTATGATTCTCTAATTCTGTTTTTAAATTTTTAATCTCAACTAACTCAAAATTCTTGAAACCTATATTCTTCTTGAGAAACTCAACATTACCCTCATTGCAGGTTATCTCTCTTTGTACTTTATTTTCATTTAATAGATTATAATGCAATGCCGATGCGATCGCACAAGCGTCGACCTGAGTTTTAGTAAAAAGATCTGTTACATGATTTATTTTGCCAACTCCTCCATGTGCAATAACCGAGACCCCTACTCCATCAGAAATCCTCTCTAGCAATGTCAAATCAAGACCCTCTCCTGTTCCCTCCCTGTCAACCGATGTTATTATAAGTTCACCCGCACCTAATTCGACGACTTCTTCAGACCATTCTATCACATCAATACCGGTATATTCCCGACCATTATCTGTGTAAGCTAAATATCTGCCATCAGTTTCCTTGATTGCTTCAATGGCGACCACAATAGTTGACGAACCAAACTTCTCAGATGCTTGTCTAACAAAGTCTTTATTTCCCATTGCTGCGGTGTTAAGGGCAACTTTATCCGCACCGCATCTTAATACATTATTAATATCTTCGGTGGTTCGGATACCACCTCCGACAGTTAATGGAATAAATATTTCGTTAGCGGTCTTTTGGATGATTTCAGACATACTATTTCGCCCATATAGACTAGCCACCACATCTTGAAAAAAGAGTTCGTCCGCACCATTCTCATAGTAATATTTTGCAAAATCATGCGGTTGGCCAAGTACTCGTAATCCCTCTAGATGGATTCCTTTAACCAAGTTCGGCCCCTTAATATCCAACCTAGGTATTATTCTGATTGGTTTGCTAACGCAATTTGATGTCATAGAAACTCTTTTTAATAATATCCTCTAAAGCAATCGATTCGATAGTTTGAATAATTTTTTGACTAGCACCACCTTCACCGTATGGATTTTTAATTACCTTACACGACTCTTTAAAATCTAACGAAACGGCTCTTTTGATGGCAGATATAATTTGATTTTTTATAGGGGAACAGTCAATTACACAGCCTGCCTTCAATCTCCCCTTTTGTCTGTCACCGATATTAACGGTAGGGATCTTAAAACTTGGCACTTCTAGAAGACCACTGGAAGAATTACCGACTACGACATCGACATACTTTAAACAAGATAGGTATCTTAACTGACCTAATGAGGTATAAGCTCTGCAATTATGATTGTCTAAGCAAAAGCTTTCTATCAATTTAAGAATTTCTCTGCCATCTGTGTCGGCATTTGGCATGGTAAAAATTATTTTATGATCTGTAAATTCGGATAAAGAAGCTAGCAATTCTCTCATTTGATCGCCTGATGTATTGCTCTCAAGGGTAACTGGATGAAAAGTGACCAAAATGCTTTTTCCACCAAGCTCGAAATCTAAAGAATTTTCAAGTTCTTGCTTGGATAGGAGATCTAGCTTGTGAATGTTATCAACTCCCGTTCCCCCAACACAAAAAACTCTATTAGTGTGTTCACCTAATTGAATTACTCTTCTACTATATTCTTCCGCAGCTACAAAATGTAAGTGAGACATTTTAGTAATTGAATGCCTTATAGCCTCGTCTATGCAACCTTCCGTTGCCTCACCACCATGCAAATGAGCAATGGGAGTTCTTGCAATTGTGGCTGCTATTGCCGCACACATAATTTCGTAGCGATCACCCAGGATAAGAATTAGATCAGGTTTTAATCTATTAAATTCATCTGCAAATCCGATTAGTCCCAACCCCATAGATTTTGTTATAGCTGATGGGGTGTCAGCACTAAGTAGCATTTCAACTTTTGAATCAATCTGGTAACCATCTTTTTCAATTTCTTGAAAAGTTAAGCCAAATTCTGGTGATAAGTGCATACCAGTCACACATAACTGCAACTCTAACAAATTAGATTTAGAAATCCCATCGATTACCCATCTTAGTAAACCATACTCGGCTCGGGTACCTGTTATGACTAAAACTTTTTTCAAATTGATACTAGCTCGTCGGCTTGAAAATCTTTCTTGGCTTCTAACCCTAACAATTCATCCCATCGCATCGGGCATAAACCTGTGCCAGGTCTCTTCACGGCTATGTTTTCCTCAGTAAATTTTTCACCGGCTTTAATATTTTTAGATGCAACAATAGATTTTCTTGCCACTCCTAGATTCGCATCCTCGCTCTTACTAGGCTTCTTTTGCCCATCTCCCATTGCCTTCTCTATATTTCTGATTGAATCTACCATTTGCTTGAGTTCATTAGGCTCGAGGCTAGCTGCATGATCCGGCCCATCCATTCCCCTATCTAAAGTAAAGTGTTTCTCGATTATTGTTGCTCCCATAGCGACGGCCGCAACCGGCACTTCAATCCCTAATGTATGATCGGAATATCCTACTTTTACACCAAGTTCTTTTTCTATAGATAACATGGCAAGCAAGTTAACATCTTCCATAGGTGTAGGATACTCGGTATTGCAGTGCAATACTGTAATATCGGATTTTTTTGATCCTGCCAGTTCTAGTATTTTTACCACATTCCTGACCTCCAGCATGGTACACATACCAGTTGAAAGAATGATTGGCAGTCCTTTAGAGCCAACATGTCGTAGATATGGAAGATTAGTTATCTCCCCAGAAGGGACCTTTAAAAAACCTACACCCAATTTTATTAAGAAATCCACACTTGATGTATCGAACCCAGTAGAGGAAAAGCGAATACCTTTTTCCCTACATCTTGAAATTAGCTTGAGATGCATTTCATCGTTTAACTCGAGTTTTTTTATCATCTCAAACTGAGTTTCTTTTGAATCGGTAGTTCCTAATTGATAATTGGCTTTGCTTGCTGATTCGGTAACCAGATACTCGGCTTTAAAAGTTTGAAATTTTACAAGATCAGCGCCTGCCTCACTTGCTTTATCAATAAGCTTGTATGCCAATTCAAGCGAACCATTATGATTAACTCCTGCTTCAGCAATTATAAGAGTGGAACCAAAAGTATTATTGCTCATTTTACCACAGACTTAGACGCAACATCCTTACGAATAATCTGACCCGCAGAAATAATTGAACCCGAACCAATTGTTACGCCTTCATGGATAACTGCTCCACTTCCAATAAAACAGCGATCTTCAACCCGAACACAACCATTTATGATTGCTCCTGTTGATACATGGCAATGTGACCCAATTCTGGCATCATGCTCGATCAAGGCCTTTGTGTTGATAATGCAATTAACACCCACTTGTACCGAATTATTTATAAGAGAGCCATGTAACAAGATTGTCCCCTCACCAATTTTTGCTGATTTAGAAAGGTAGGATAGTTGAGAGCAGATAACTGGAAAATTAACACCAAGCGATTTTGCTCTTTCAAAAAGAGTGATTCTAATTTCGGGAGACTTTATTTGCCCAACAGTTACCAAGGCGTTCGAGCAGCGTTTAAAAATTGATTCTAAATCTTTATCGGTACCTAAAGTAGCGTACCCAAGAAGATTTTTAATATCAGAATCATCTTTATCGATAATTCCTAATATAGAGTATTGAGGAAGGCTTGATAGTACTTCAATGCATGATTTGCAATGCCCTCCGGCACCCAAAAGAATAATTTCTTGTTTACTACTCACAAAGAAAAGAACTGCTCGGAATATTGATAATTCTTTTTCCCAAAGAATTTACAACTTTAATATCCATTTTTGGGCACTCCTTGAAATGTTCCAGTTTATGAAGACCAGTCCAAGCTGGACGACTCATCAAACCGGACTCATTTAAGGCAGTAAGAATGATATTTCGAAGCTCTTCATCAGGCTCATCTAACACAATAGTTTGTAACCAATAATTACTAGAGCATTCGGCTGGTTCTTTGAGTAAACGAATACCATTTAAACCAGATAACTGCTCGCTGTATCTTTCGTATAAGTCTCGCTTAGATTGAAGGAACTTTGGAAGTTGCTTGAGTTGAGCACATCCAAAAGCGGCATTCAGATTGGGCATACGATAGTTGTACCCTACCTGGTCGTGTACATACTCCCACTTATGAGGAACTTTTGCAGTTGTGGTAAGATGCTTTGCCTGCTGAGCAAGTTCTTCGTCATCAGTAATGATCATACCACCACCGCCTGTCGTGATAATTTTGTTGCCGTTAAAACTTATGGTTCCGAGTTTCCCAAAAGTTCCAGTGTGTTTGCCTTTATAGAAACTGCCTAGTGATTCTGCTGCATCCTCAACCACCTCAAGCTTATATTTTTTTGCAACTTCAAGAATCTCTTCAATTTTACATGGATGACCAAAAATATGTACTGGGATAATGGCTGTAATTTGGCGACCAGTCTTTTTGTTTATACAAACCTCGTTCTGAATATCACAAGTATCGGATAGGTAATTATCTAATTGTGTGGGGCAAATCCCAAAAGTTTCTTCCTCTGAATCCAGAAAGTGAGGAATTGCACCGGCATAGCACACGGCGTTTGCGGTGGCCGCGAAGGTGAGACTTGGTACCAATACCTCATTATCTTTTTTTACACCGGCAAGAATTAAAGATATGTGCAACGCAGCTGTGCCATTGACCACAGCAACTGCATACTTCGCACTAGTATACCCAGCTATCTCTTGCTCAAAGCGATCAACATACTTACCGACGGAAGAAACGAAGGTGCTTTGAACGCAAGATGAAACAAACTCCTTCTCCAACTCTCCCATGCGGGGTTCATGAAGCGGAATGAACTCACTAGCATCTGTTAACGAGTTTGATACCGCATGAACTAAACTTTCTACAAAATTAGATTTCAATTTCTTAAAAGCTTATGCTGTAGTTTCCAAAATGATTTTCTCTGCCTTCAATATCCTTGAAAAAATGATTTTCGACTTGGGCAATGATCTCCTCCACTCCCATGGGAACCGAATAAGCGGGCTGGAACCCAAGGGTTTCCCTCACTTTGCTAAAATCAACCCGGTAGTTTCTAGGATCCCCTCCATGCTGTTTGTAAGCAACCTTTGAGTGGGGAAGCAGTTTCACGATTTCATCCACCAAAGCCCGCTTGGTAAAATTGTTTTCATCTCCACCAGCATTGAATACCTCAAAGGCAACCTTTGAGGAATCCTCTTCTAAAACTTGGGCTATCAAGCGCGAAAAATCCTGTACATGGCAATACGGTCTCCATGTGTCGGCATCGAACACGAGCAATTCATTGCCCATAGCTAACTCCCTGGTAAATTCATTGACTGTGAGGTCAAAACGCATCCTTGGAGAAAGGCCAAATGCAGTGGCGAAACGCAGGATGGTGGGGCAATAATCAACTTTACCTTGGAGGGACAAGAGGTTTTCCTCTGCAGCAACCTTAGCTTTCGAATAAAGCGAGAGCGGAGTAAGGACGGATTCTTCCTTGGCCAGCACACCCTCCTCCATAAGGCCGTAATTTGAGCAAGTGGAAATAAAAATTAGACTTTTAATTCCCTTGCCTGAAAGAATCTCAAAAGACTTTTGGATTCCAGACTCGTTGATTTTCTCTGACACCTCGGGGAATTTCTTAGTAATAGGGTCACCAACCAAACCCGCTAACAAAATTACGTGATCGGTACCTTCGGCACTTCTATCGAGAAGCGATTGATCACAAAGATCTCCATAAATAAATTCATAATTTGGGTGACCAATAAAAGATTCTGCAGCTGCCTCATTTTCATAAAGCAACAAGTCGAGGCACCTTACTGAGTAACCCAAATCCAATAGGTACCTTGCAACCACACTCCCTACATATCCTGCCCCACCGATTAGTAGGACTGTTGAGTTTTTTTTTAATTCCATATTTTTTTATTTCTAAATTTCAAAAGTGATTTTAAAATTTCTAAGTTTTTGAGCAAATTCTGATATCGCCTGTAATAATTTCTTCTAGGAAAATAAATAGACATGAAACATACCTTTAAAGAAATGTAATGTTGTAAATGGAATGTATAATATCAAACCAAAACTAGTTAATGGATTAATTATATTGTTTTAGAGCAACTACTTTCATATCTAAACTAAAAGATCTACTAAGTTCCACCCAATAAACTGATCCATAACTATAATTAGTCCGCTCTATAAGATTAGTCATCTTAGTGATAATAAGGTTTCAACTACTAGCCAATCATCTTCGTCGTCAATATCATAAGAACGACTTTTGGGCATAAGGTAGCCATAAGTGTAGGGAGAAACAAAAGCTTTTTGGTCAAGCAACCAACTAGTTCTGCCAAAATACATAGCACCATTCAAAGAAAATGTATCTGGAAGATCTTGGCGACAAGCAACAAATTTGTGGTCAAAAAATGGCTTAAGAATTTTGTTTTTGGATTTATATATCCAATACGGATGAACAGGAGATTCACAGACAGAAACAACTGACTCGGCATCTTCTTGAATTCCGAAATTCAAAATCCCATCGATATCGGTAGATGTTCTCAATGGCGAAGTTGGTTGAAGAAGCAAAACTGAATCAAAGTTAGGAAGCTGTTCAATCGCATGTAAAACCGGAGAAATGCCAGGAGTAGAATCTTCTGCCAACTCAGTAGGCCGCATAAAGGGAACATCAGCACCGTAAGATTTAGCAATCTCAGCAATCTCATTATCTTCTGTAGTAACTACCAAGCGATCAATCTTCGAACTTTTCAAGGCTGCTTCTATTGTCCAAGCGATAAGCGGTTTTCCGCATAAATTTTTTATATTTTTACGAAAAATACCCTTAGATCCACCTCTTGCTGGTATTAGCCCTAAGACTTTCATCTATAAGAAATATCTTTCATTTAAAGGATTCAACAGCCTCATTAAAATCGATAGGGTTACCAATATCCTTCCAGTTTTCATGAATTGGAAAGACACCAATTTCCTGGTTGGAATCTAAGAGATCTTCAATTAAATCAGTCATATCATAATATTTTCGGGGAACTCTTTTTATAAGACTAGGGTTTAAAACATAGACACCAGCGTTTACTTGAAAATCATAAATTGGTTTTTCGACAAAGTTATCAAGTTTCGAGTTAACTGCACCCAAGACAGCAAAGGGAATTCGAACACGATGCAAGCGGGTGCATATAGACATGAGGGCATTTGAATTATTATGGTAATTAAAAAGTCGATCAACTTCAAGGTCGGTCAATACATCTCCATTCATTACTATAATATCTTCAGCAATATCGCTTGGTAAAAGCCTCAACGAACCACAGGTGCCAAGAGGTTCCCTTTCTTCTAAGTAGGAAATATTGACACCCCATTTATCTCCTGTACCAAAATAATTAATAATCTTTTCCTTTAAGTAATTAACAGAAAAAAAGAAATTCCGAAAACCGGATTCGATACATCTTTGTAAAATTACCTCCAACATTGGTGTACCATTAATTTCCAGCATTGGTTTTGGACAATCTTTGGTTAAAGACCCTAGTCTCTCTCCTTTTCCACCAGCCATAATAACTATTGGGGTTTCGAAAGTTGCTTTCTTAAGCAACTGATCGAGCACGACTAAATCTACAACTTTACCAACAGAATCTACGATAGGTATATGGTGTATGGTATTATTGCTCATTAATTCAAGTGCTTGCTTCTGACAAAAACCGACATTCAATGTAATTGGTTTTTTTGTCATAATAGAAGTCACATTACAATCTAATGATAAATTATTAATTATTCCTCGTCTAATATCACCATCTGTTGCTATACCCAATAGTTTGCGACTTGAATCAATAATCAGTGCAACCTGTGCAGAGCCTTTATCAATAACAGAAATAGCCTTCTTTATGCTGCAATTAGGAGTAATTAATAATGGCTTTAATTTCATTAATTTTTAATGTACGAAGTGTATCGATTTACAATTTTAAAAAATGGTAGAATAAACTTTTCAAGCACCAGCTAGCTTTTGAAAATACTTATCTGAAATAATTAAATCATCATATTTTCCTAATGCCTTAATTCTTCCTTTTTCAAGTATTGCAATCTTATTGCAATTTTTAACTGTAGTTAACCTGTGTGCAATAATAATTACTGTTTTAATTTCTGACAATGATTCTATAGAATGCATGACTTCCTTCTCAGTCAATGAATCTAAAGCACTAGTAGCTTCATCAAATACAAGGATATCAGGATCATTATAAAGGGCTCGTGCAATACCAATTCTTTGCCTTTGCCCGCCGGACAGCCTGATCCCTCTCTCACCTACCATGCTGTCGTATCGGTCAGGAAGCTCATTACAAACGAAATCATGAATTTGAGCCAAGCGAGCACATTTCTCAACCTTTGCGTATTCAATTTCGCTTTTATCAACCCCAAAAGCAATATTTTCGGCGAGTGAATTATCGCTTAGAAAAATCTCTTGAGGAACATACCCAAGACAGTTCTGCCAATTAGATTTGTTATCGATTGTTAATTGATGATCGCCAATCTTAATGGTTCCACTAGTGGGATCCAATAGCCCAAGAAAAATATCAACAAAAGTTGTTTTTCCTGCACCTGTACTTCCCACGATTCCGAAAGATGTACCGATTGGTATTTCGAGGCTGACACTATCAATTGAGTGAGTGTCCGAATTAGGATAAGTAAAGGAAACATCAGTAAAAGATATTTTGCTTTTCAACATCATCTTATCTTTTTTAATTCCAGAAATGATTGGAACTTCCTTACAATCATTTAGTTGTTTTAGAACATCATCAAGTGTGGCTTTCCCGAAACGAAAAGATGAAAAACCGGAATAGACATGCGAAAAAGCTGGTTTCATGCGAACGGCTGCTAATCCATAAATACCGAGAATTGGTAAAACATTGCCAAGTGACGATCCGCTTAAACCACCGTTTAACAATAGGAGAACTAATGTTAATAGTATAATTGCCCCAAAGATTGATGCTTCTACAAGTAAATGAGGAATAGTTTGTAGAGAGATCAATTTTGCTAGTGCACTTGCAAAAGAGTGAGACGCGATATGAAATTTTCCCAAATAAGTATTTTCAGTCCCTGATAACTTAATAGCCTTTATTCCTCCAAAAACCTCACTTGCCTGCAAAAAACGATTCTTACTCGCTGCCATGTGGGTATCTCCTAAAATACTTATTTTCGGTTTTAATATTGAAAATATTATATAATAGAGAATCGATAGCATTAGTACTGCGGAAACAGCGACTAGTGGATTGATAATTAGGAGTAAAATAACAATAAAAATCAGAACGATAGAATATGCGAGCAAGTTAACTCCTGGGCGAAAAACAGTATTAACTATCTGATTTGTTTGAGAAAGAATCGAATTAGACATATCGCTTCCATTTCTACCCAAAAAATATTCGTAATTTTGGGATGTAAAAGCTTTTAACAAATTACATGCCAATGAATGCTGTCTCATTTCGATAAAATTATTAATCAAAAATGTGACAACTGATTTATAAATTGTTGAAGAAAGAAGCAATACAAACGAGCCAATTCCCAAGCAAATGAAAAAGTCATCTAAATTGCTCAAACCATACCTTTTTAAAAAGTTAAACATTGAGCTGAGCAACGAATTGCTGCTCACAATACTAGGATCACCTAGGACAGACAGAAATGGTAAAATTGACGCAATTCCTACCGCCTCAAATAGGCCCATCAAGATGACCAAAACTAAGATAAACAAACCCTGCTTCTTTTCATTGTAAGAAAGAAGTGATAAGCTTTTAAAAAATACATTCATGGATAAAATCTTTTTTTATATTACAACCAATGGTAAGAACTATTAAAGATTCTGATATATTTAATTGGATTCCACTTTTAATTCTGTACTGTAACTACATACCATATCAATAACTTGGATTTGGTCTTGAGTACTAATGTAAGGACTCATAGGCAAACTTAAGCATTG
>Ga0209308_10001599_pt1 | contig 20758 bp, 14 predicted proteins | sample COGITO_mtgs_1204_3_FD_184806 | JGI IMG/M metagenome (GOLD analysis project Ga0209308, IMG submission 184806) | Pelagic marine microbial communities from North Sea - COGITO_mtgs_120405 (SPAdes) (version 2) | ecosystem: Environmental > Aquatic > Marine > Epipelagic ...
CGAAGAAGTGACTCTCTCTCTCTCTTTCGCTCTCTCTTTCTCTCTCTTTCGTCATCGATCGCGTTTATATAGTATATGATTCTCTAAAACATTCTTTAATCTCTTTCTCGAGAAATACCGCGCAAGCGATAGCTCACATTTTTTCCAACGCTTCTTTAATTTTCTCGTTGACGTTGGCGTTGGCGTCCGTGTTGGATTGCAACTCCGGGATTTGGAATTTTTCGCCGGTGATCATCTCGAAGAGCAGCGCGTACTTCGCGCTCAATTCACACTTTAAATCAGTCGGTGCTTCTGGCAACGGTTTGGACGTGTCGTACGGATCGCATCTGTCCGCGAACCATAAGCGCAAAAACTCTTTATCAATCATATCCGGTTCTTGTTTGTTCTTCAACACGCGCTCTTCGTACGTGTTTTGAATCCAATACCGACTGGAATCCGGGGTGTTGATTTCATCGATTAAATAGATTTTCCCAGTCTTTGGGTCTTTCCCGAACTCGTACTTCGTGTCCACTAAGATCAAGTTTCTTTCCTTGGCCACTCGTTGCGAAAAGTTGAAAATCTCCAAAGTCTTCTCCACGCAGTAGTCTAAATCCTCTTTATTCATCCAGTTTTCTTTCACGATGTCTTCTAAACTGATTGGCCGGTCGTGCTCCTTTTCCTTCGTCGTCGGCGTGACGATATTTTTCGGCAACTTCACGTTCTTCTCCATCCCGTCCTCCAACGGGTTCCCGCAATAGTTCCGGCCTCCGTTTTTATAGTGCGTCCATAAACTCGTGCTCGTGGATCCGGTCAAATACCCTCTCACGACAAACTCAATCGGAAAGACCTCGCACTTGCGCATAATCGAAACGTTCGGGTGCACCGGCGGTTTCACTAAAACAGCGTTCGGACATATCTTCTCCGTCTGTTCGAACCACCAAAACGCCGTCATGTTCAACACGGCGCCTTTAAACGGGATGTTCGCCAAGTGTCGATCAAACGCGGATTGACGATCCGTCGTCACCGCGACTAATATATCATCGTTCACGTACGTATCTCTGACTTTTCCTTCGTACCTTTTGAATTTTTTCGTTTCCAAGATTGGCAACGCCGTCGAGGTCACGCACGAACTCACCGCCAACACAGCCGCTTTCCTGATCTCTTCCGACGGCGTGATGCCTTTCACGTCTTCTGATTTTGATGCGGATGATGATGATGCTGATGCTACGAATACAACGCCTCCTCTTTTTCCTCCTCTTAATCCTCCTCTCGAAGACGTAAAAACGACCTCCTCCCGACAAAGAGTCTTCTCATTCCTCTTTTTCCAATAATTGATACTACTACGACTACTTTTACTATTCATTCTGCTGTTGTTGTTCTTGTTCTTGTTGTTGTATGATGATGATGATGATGATGCGACAGTAGTGGAAAACATCATCTTCAACATCGTGTTGTTGTTTGTTAAGGAAGAAGAAGAAGAAGAAGAAGAAGAACTCACAGAGGGAAAGAAAACAAAAAGGTCTCTCAAATGCGCTCTCGTCAAAAACAATCCCAATCTCTCGTCTGAATCGTCCGCCGAATGATCGTCTTTGTGCGTGATAAAGAGGAGACTTTACTAAGAGTCCCGCGTTGTTTAAAATGCAGTTTTTCTTTGTGTTTTTTGAATTTTTTTCATGCACGTACAACAACCAAGAATGGAGGATGATGATGATGGTAGTTTTACATATTACAAACGCTCGAGCTCTCGACTAATTTCCGTCGCGAACGGCGCTCGACCTAACCGACGTTTCATTCGCACGCTCAATTCTTTCACGACGTTGCTGCTATCTTCTTCTTCTTCTTCACCTTTTGTTCTTCCTCCTTTTTTTTCGCTTTCGCTCTCTCGATTTTCTTCCCCGGAGAGACCTCTCCCGACGTAACCGCGTTCTAGATAATACAACATCGACTCGACGTTTTTCGCGAAGATATCGAACCGATGTTTCCCGTCTCTCTCTAACGCTTCTTTGCCGTATTTGAGGAGCTCGTTTTTCGGCCAGAATAATCGCATTTCGAGTTGGATGTATTTTTTATCCTCGGAGAGGGACGCGCGAAACGCAAAGGGCCACCCGTCGTTGCTTTCCAGGTTGCACTCGGCTTCTTTTTCCTCTTTCGCGCGTTCTTTGCGTTGGAAGGAAATCGGATGCCAGATGATTTTTTCTTCGTTTCGTTTGGTTTTTAGGAATCGGTAGCAGACGTCGCCTCTGAAGCAGGCCTCTTTGTCCTCGTCGTTGGAATCGTAGGATTGAGACACGGCTGATCGAAAATCGCCGAATTGTAACCCGAGAGGCACGCACTGCGGGAGGAGCTCCACGGAGTCTCGGAGGAAGGTTTTCACGGTCAAATCAGAAATACGAATCGTTTGTTCTCCGCCGCCGCCGTTGGAGGGATCTTCGACGACGATGGAATCGATCGGAAACCGTTGCCCAAAATCGCTGCACTCGGACGCCGAGTACGAAATCTTCCTCCTTTGTCGAATGGTGGTGGTGCTTTTCATCGTTTTCGTTTTCGAAGACGAAGAAGAAGCGCTTCTGCTCTTCGTCTTTTTATCCTTCGTCGTCCCGTCGCGCTTTTGCGTTTTCGGCGCGTCTTCATCCTTCTCTTCTCCTTCTTCTTCTTCTTCTTCTTCCTCCTCCTCATCCTCCTCCTCTTCTCCAAACCTTTCTATCCGCGACGACGAAATCATCCCTGGAACTTTCACTCGTCGCATCCCGAACAGTTCCGAGGGCATGCGTATCGACCCGACTTCGCTCGCGTTCAGGACAATTTTTTTCTTCCTTTTTTCCAACTGTTCTTTTAATTGTTGTTCTTCCGCTCTCGATCTCGTTAACGCTTGGCCTTCGTGGAGTAAGAGTTTACGGAGCAACTGCTTTTCTTTCGTACTGTACGACGAAATAGCGTCGTTAGTATTATTAGTATTCGAGGAAGAGTCGTTCTCGTCGTCGTGAACGGAGGAAAAGGCGACGTAAACCTTCTTCTTCTGCGTCATCATCCGCCGCCAGAATTGGTGATTTTGTCTTTTGGAGGAGGTATTTTGCCGAGCACTATTGCGCGTTTTTCGAGCGAGATGCGCGGCGGTGGTAACACCAGCATCAGCAGGAGTTTTAGTACAAAACAAAGAAGGAGAATTTGAGGAGAACATCTTCTCGTGTGTGAAAGAAAGTGTATCTGATGATGGGGTAAAATGAGGGATTTTGTGAATGTTTTCCCTTGGACTTTGACTAAAACTGCTAAAATTCAACGACTACACGACTACCGCACAGGAGTACGACAGTATCACTACGTTCTAAAGAAAGCGTTGAACAGACGAACCCCAGATCCTGCACTTCTCGTGGGCGTGTTTGGTTGGCTCCCACCACCTAAAGAGGATGATGATGGTTTCATGTTCACTCGAGCCGCGATGACTTTCGCTCGCTCTTCGTCCGAACACTTTAATAAAGTGGTCACGACTGGAACGAGACGCTCGTGGACGAGACGCTCGTTGGTGGTGAGGTATTGCAAGAGGATGTTTTTGAGGTAGAGGAAATCGCTTTCGCTGCTCGAAGAAGAGAGTGTTGTTGTGTTCACCTCTCTCGGTGGTGGTTTTGAAGACGAATTCTTCTTCTTCTCCGTTTGCTCTTGGTCGTCGTCCTCTTCGAGGAACGTGAGACTGCTGCTCACCGCTTTTCGACCAATCGATGATATTTTTCCATCTGTCGTTGTAGCTATGCCGTCGTTAAACAGTGCCCTCTCGAGTTCTTCTTCTTTCTCCACGAGCATTTCTCGCGCTCGTTTCCGAACTACATCGGTTTCATCTCTCGCTTTCTCGCACTTTCTCTTCCACTCGTTTCGATCTTCCTCGAGGTCGGCGATTTCTTCCTTCAGCAATCCGGTTTCTTTCGCGTGCGTCTCCGCGGAGCGTTTGAAATCGGTTTGAATCGATTCGAGTTTCTCTTTAATTAGTTTTGCGGCGGTTTTCTTTGCCTCTTCGAGTTGTCGCTGTAACTGAGCGCGGTCAGAATCGATGACGGCGATTTTGTCGTCTTTCTCTCGCGAGAGCGTTTCGAGTTGGTTCTTTAAAGCGGCAATTTCGGATTTGAGATCCGCGATGGTGGATGACGATTCGTGGCTACCCTGCGCCGTCTTGTTCTTATCTCGGTCCGTTTCTTCGCTCTTGATACTACTACTAATACTGCTGAATGGAGTCGTCTTACCCTTGCCATCGTCTTGCTTTGGCGTCGCACTCGCGCTCTCCGGATCGTCGTGATTCCTCGTATTCTTCTTCTTGTTGTTGTTGTTGTGGCTATCTCTATTACTACTACTATTATTATTCGCCTTTTCCTCGCTCAATTCTCTCAACTTTCTCTCCAAATCGATTGTTTTCTTGGACTCTTCCACCAAAGCTTTTTCCGCTACTTCTCTGGCTTCATTCACCAACCGTAAATCTTCCGCGTTGTTCTCGTACGCGCTCTTCTCGTGCTTCAAATCTACAATCTCCTCTCTCACTTCGCTCAGTTTTTGCAACGCGTTGTCGCGTTCTTTTCTGCAGTGTTTGAAATCCTCTAACTCTAACTTAGTTTGCAACAACTGCTCCTCCAACGTTTCAATCTTTTCCGCCTTGACCTCTTCGCTCTTTTGCAATCTCAACAACTCTTTCTTATCGTTCGCTTGATTTGTGGTTACATCTAACCAATCCTCGTGCGCTTTTTCGTACTTTTTTTGCACCACCTCCTTCATCTTCTTCTCTCGCTCCAACTCTTTCTCTTGCTTTTCTTTCATTCGTTTTAAATCTTTTAACTCGCTCGTCTCTAACATGTCCCGATCCTTCGCCGCGTCGTTTTCTTTCTGCTTCTTTCTCAAAACCTCCAAGGACGTTTGCATTTGCGAGTTCTTCTGCGTTAAACTCTCGTTTAGCTCTTTCGCTTCCTTCTCTTTCTCTAGCATTTTCGCTATTCGTTCGTCTCTTTCCTTCAACTGATTCTTTAACGTGTGCGTGACGTTCTTAATTGCCTTCATTTCGATTTCCAGCGACGACGGAGACTGCACAATTGCCGCCGCCGCGAGAACAACCGGAGAAGCGGGAGCGGCGGCGTTATCGTCATCATCATCACCATCATCATCATCCATTTCCTTCTTACTCGTGCCTTTCTTCGTCGGCGGCGTCGTCGGCGTCGTCACACCATCCTTCCTCTTCGTCTTTTCCTCCTCCAATTTCCTCTCCATCTCTCGCATCTTCGCATCGAACGCTTCTCGTTCTCTTCGCATCATCTCTTTGAACTCTTTTTCCAACTTTTGTTTTTCCTCCAACATATCCGCGGTTTCGAACACGTTCACGACTAAAGTCACCGCCTTCTTTTCCGACAAAAAATCGTCTCGTTCCTCGTCTCCTTCCTCGATGAACGAGGATTGAGAGTTCGACTGAGAGGAGGCCCCTCGTAACGCCGCGAATCGGTTGTCGTTCGCGGCGTTCGTGAATTGCCCTTTTCCGTTGCCTTTGCGAGGCTGATGAGAATACTGACGATGTTGTCCTCCTCCTCCTCCTCCGTCGTCGTTAAACTCAACCTCTAAAGCCTCCGCGGTTTCTTTAATTTTCGTCCCGACTTTCTTCGTCCACTCGGCGAGTTTCGTCGTCGTCGTGTCCACGAAACGGCCTTTCTTCATTTTGTCTCCCCAATTTGTGCTTCTTTCAAGAGAGTCGAAAATGTGAGGAAAAGAAGCTTTTTAGACGAAGAAGAGTTCATCATGTAGAACATTATATAGTACTCTAACCAAAACAACTCGCTACTTGCTACTCGCTACCACCAATACTACTAGTAGTGCTACTGCTATTATTATTATATATTATATATTATTATTATTATTATTCTTTTCGACTCGCCTCTTTGTTCTTCTCCTTCTTGCTCAACAACATGAGTTTGGCTTCGCCCATCGTCGTGGGTAACACGACGGATTTCCGAACGTCTCCGGTCGCCGCTATGGTCGCGACGACGTCGTGCGTGCTCAAACCAGAGACGATGACGACACCGAAAAGGATGAGCCACCAACTGAAGGCCCACACGAGGAATTTGAACGCGTTGTGGAAGAAACCAAACTCCGAACCACCGTTTGAACCGAAGAGGAAGCCGATACCGGGGAGGCTTTCGCCGAGGCACAAGACGCCGAACGGGATGGCGGTGACCATTTGGGCGACGTTACCAGAACAGACGACGACGACCGCGTTACCTTCTTTTAAACCTTTGGTTTGCGAGAAGAGTCCTAAAGCGGTCAACGAAACCGAGGCAGCGAGGCCTATTAAGGCCCATATAAACGCCAATCGTCGAGAGAGTTGGAAACCTAATTTCACCGAGGACGCGGATAGCGAAAATAACGCACCCGCGCGCGCACCGGCGAGGATATCTCTGATACGTTGTTGTTTGAACTCAACGCTGTTCGCGTTCTCGCTCTTATCTTTCTTGTCGCTTTTATCTTTTTTCGGTGGCGTAGTCATCATCATCGACGCGTTCATGCTCTCTTTCGTCGGCGGCGATTTCAAAAAGTGGTCGTTCTTGTTCCCATGTCCGGATCCTTTCTGCGGCGTGGTTCCGGGCGTTACGTCGGACTTCGTCGTCGTCATCGCTGTCGTCGACGACGGCGTGGCATTCGACGCGGCGTTGGAACCACCCGCCTTCCCGGACCCAGCCGGGGCCAACACCCCCCCGCTTCCTACATTACTTCCCGCGGCGGACGAAGGCGCGCACAAATACGTGCTCCCTAAAACCACAAAAACACCCAACACGTACCTCCACGTGCTCACTATACTTTCTTCTCCTTTCCCATCTTTTTTTATCGCGACGTTTCCACCCGTCGTCCACCCGATCCCAATCGTCCCTAACACCGCGCACCACACTCCAATCCATTCTTTTTCTCGCAACTTCTCGTCTAAAAACACGTGACTAAACCCGGCGAGAATGGCGACTCCACCGGCCGAAACGGGTTGTACCACCGATACCGGTGCAATCGCTAACGCGACAATCATCATCAAACCGCCAATTACGTCTAATCCTAACCCGAGCTTCCACGTTTCGTTTGAGAAATACGTTTTCAAGACGTCTTTTTTAAACGTCAACTTCGGTAACGATTTCGTGCCTTTTTTCTGCAACGCTTTGCCGATGTTTATCGATGTGGAGGCGAAAAGAGTCACCAAAACGGCGAAGAATCCAGGAAAAAACATTTATTATTATTATTATTTTCTTCTCGCTTGGTCGTGGTGTTGTTGTTGTTGTTTAAAAGAGCAGTAGTAATCGTCTGTCGTTGTTGTTGTTGTTGTGTTGTTGTTGTGTGATAGAATTCAAAAGTGAATTGATGAGAAATTTTTAGTGAAGGAATGTGTCTTCTGATTTATTTGAATACAAAACAACAACAAAAACGGGAACCTATAGATATCTTTTCTTTATATTATTATCTGCTGGCGAACCATCCGTAGGAGTGCAACCCGGTGCCGAACAAGTTCACGCCGACGTAACAAATCCACACGACGATGAACCCGAACGCGCCGATTTTCGCGCTTTCGTCTTTGGGTTTTTCGGCGACCAAGCGCGAGTGCAAATAGGTGGCGTAGGTGAACCAGGTGACTAAAGCCCAGGTTTCTTTCGGGTCCCAGGACCAGTAGGAACCCCAGGCTTCGTTCGCCCAAACTGCGCCGGAAATTAAACCCGCGGTTAAGAGGACGAAGCCTAAACCCAAGCATCGGTAGGAGAGGTTGTCGAGTTCGGTTTGCGTTCTCGCGCCAACCGGTACGGAGGAGGAGGAGGAGGAAGGAGATTGCGGTGGATTCATCGCAGCCGTCGTGCTGCTGCTACTACTTTCCATCGCGTACGCGACTTGTTCGCCGGTTTTTGAATCAATCTTCGGCCGATTCGAACGTTGTCTCGATGTCGCCACGACTAACATTTCGTCTTCGTCTTCGTTACTATTATTATTATCATTGTTGTCTTTAAACATCGCTTTTTCCATCTTCTCCGTCAACTTACCGACGGTTTCGTTATCCTTTCCAAGTTCCAACGCCAAGAAACCCATACACGCTAAACTCCCAGCCAACAGCGTGGCGTACGACATCATCATCACGCTCACGTGCATCATCAACCAGTTTGATTTCAACGCCGGCACCAACGCGGACGCTCTTTGCAACTCTTTCGGTAAACCTAACGTCGCCCCAGCGACGGTAAACAAAGCCACCGGCGAGACTAACGCCCCGAAAACTTTACTGTTCGAGTTCACGTAAATCGCCGTCGCGGTTGTCCCCCACGCTAAAAACAGTAAACTCTCGTACATGTTCGACAACGGAAAATGGCCGGATTCCGCCCACCGACTCGCGAGCGCGAAGATCAAAGCGACGTTGGAGAGTTGCAACGCCGTCCGCTCCACGTTCACTTTTACTTCTTTGTCTTTGTGTTTGTCTTCCTTCTTCTCATCTTCATCCTTGTCTGGAAAAAAGACCGCTTTGGTTCCGTACACCGTCGACGCGACGAACAAGGATAAAAACGCTCCGTTCGCGCATAAAGTCGTGACGTCGTTCAAGTCCAAATTCGTCAACTCGCCACCGAAGAGCGCATTCGTCGCGCACGTTTTCCTTTTCGTCCTTTTCGGTGTCGTCGTTGTTCCTGATGTTCTCGTTTTGTTACGACTGCTGCGCGAGAACGTCGTCGTTTTATTCGTCGTCGTCGTTTGCTTCTTCCCTCCTCCTCTTCGAGCGGAGAAGATCCTCGCACACGTCGCCGTCTGCGTTGCCATTTTTATCCACCAAAATGTAATTCTCTGCGAAGAGTTAAGAAGAAGACTCTCTGCTCGTAAAAGAGTCTCGTTTTTACTCGAAGCCTTTACGAGTGTTGTGACTTCTCCGACGCTCGAGGAGGACGCGACAGTGAGAGAGCGTGCGAGAGAGAGCGCGGAAGAGCGCAGACTATGTCTCACGAGATGTGTTTTTGTGCGTCTTTGGAATGGGGAAAAACGGAGAGGAAAGATCAGAGGTTCTCTGATGCATACCGCGAGCGTTTCAACACTTATAAGCGCAGAGAACAGCGCGCGGTATGAATGCTGTCGTTTTGCGATGCCGTCGGTGTTGCTACGAACGCGCACAAAGTGTTGCGGTGTAATTGCAGGTTCTGATGCTCTGCGTGCTTCTCACGTGTGTTTACTCTGATATGCTCTAGTGTTACTCTCTCTCGTTACATCTGCGCGCTGTGAACTCTTGCTACGACTACGACTACTGCGCGCGCGAGTGCGACTCCCACGCGCGCGCACTGCTGCTACTCTGATATGATACTACTTTTGCTTACTCTCCACGAACAAGCAGTGTTTCCTCGCTCTCGGATCGTACTTCCGAAACTCCAACTTATTCGGCATCTTCTTCGGGTTTTTCCGTTTCACGTAGAAGAACCCGGTGTCTAACGTGGAGACCACGCGGACCAGGATCGCGCCGGCTTTCGTCGCGCCTTTTGCCATTTTTTTAAATAATTTCTTCCAGTGGTGGGGTAAAGGAGGTGTTCGTACTACTTTCGTTGTTGGTGTCGCCGTCCCCGTGCGTGTGGTATTCTTTCGTTGTTGTCGTGTATCGTTTGCGTTTGATATGTATATTAGACCCTTTTTGGGGGGGAATGAAATGGAGGAAACCCGCACACAAATGACACCGGAATTTCGCACACATTTAACGTAAAGAGAATATACTTACTAAAGAGCGCTTTGGAAAGAGCACAGATAAAGAGAGGGAGAAGGAGAGAGAGCAGCACTACCCGACGACCTTTACTAAAACGAGTAAAGCAGTGATATACACATACGTTTGGATTTGGTCTCAGCAGAGTAGGGAACAATACGAACAACGTGACGAATCATTTCATCGCGAGAGTAACGAGAACAGAATTCATCATCGTCATAAACACACATAAACAACGTCATGGTGGCGAGCAAAACGGATGGAGCACAAGCAGCGGGAACATCTGCGAACACCGCGACGAATACTACCGCAATAAAAAAGAAACCAACGACAACCTCTGCGTCGCAGAAATTACGCTCGACGATTATTCAGTTCACGTGTGTTGCTTTGGTCGTTTCGGGGATAACTCTTCTTGTGAATGCCGTCGCGCATCACGGAATACCGGACATCGATCCTCAAAAGGTACACAAAGCGATTAAAAAAGCGGGATATTTAGGCATCGTGATTTACATCCTCGGGTTCGGCTTGGCGGAGTTGTTACACTTACCCGGCTTAGTTTTCGTCACCGCCGGGGTCATGTGCTGGGGACACTTCAACGGGTGGATGTTAGCGCTGTGCATGGCGCCGTTGAGTTGCACGATTAGTTTCTTAGTCGTCAGAAGGGTCGGAGGACAGGCGTTGGCGGATGTGCAGTTTACCATCGTGAAACGAATGATGAGCCATTTGGACGATCGGCCGGTTCTCACCGTCGTTGGTTTACGAACGGTGTTTTTCCTCGCGCCGGCGATTAATTACATATTAGCTTTGAGTACGATTCGAGCGCGAGATTTCGTTCTCGGGACGGCGTTGGGGTTAGTTTTGCCGCTCACGGTGGCGGTGTATTTTATAGATAATTTGATTAATTACATGGGGTGGGGGAGAGAACGTAACGTTGGAGACGCGCAAGGTGGTGTCAGCGGCGTTTGAGAGAGAAAGAGATGATTAACAATACGCGTTGTAATCCGATTTGCGCTTAAATTTCCTCACAAAAGTGACTCACCTCACACTCGAACAAACTTGGAGAAAGAAGGACGACGACGATGCGTCGTAAAACGCCGAACACAAAACTCAAAGTCGCCTTCGACGACGCGAACATTCAACTCACGCGAGGAAAAGGAGTGAAGAAGACGGAAACCCCGTGGACGGACGAAAATGCGACCGAAACGCTCAACGCGCGACGAAGACGTTTGTTGCTCGAGTTGCAAAACAGGTTTTTCCCGATGAACAGAACTGCCAACGCGCTCGCCGTAGTTCTCGTTTCCGGGGACGAAAGGACCAGCGAACACGATTGGGCCGCGATATGTTTAGATATAAACGAGCATAAAGACGCAAAGGTAATATTAACGAGAGAGAGTTCTTAAGAAGGAGTTCGTGATCAAGCAGAGAGATCGCATGTGATTTGAATGTAAACGAACGAATTTTTCTCTTCGTCCGTGTATTTTAAAATGTTTGTTCTGACAACAACGACTGACATTTTTTATCTCACGCACACGCAGGTGCTCGCGCTGAACGAAGAGATTGGCAAAGAAGGAGAAGAAAAAGAAACACCACTGACGATCGACCGAAACGCGAAAGTGGAAGAGATCGACAGTCGAGCGATCATGGACTATTTGATCTTCGATCGCGGAAGCGTTCTCGATCTCGAGGAAGGCGAGAAGGAAGAGAAGGAAGATATCGGGGAGTGCGCGTTCGGTCCGGGGAGCGCGTCGGCGCTGAAGAAGAAGTACAGGATGAACGAAGGGAAGGTGAAGAGAGCGGTGATGAGTGTTCAAGATTGGGGGTTGGAAGAGGGAGTGGAGAGCCGGAAATTTTATCCGATCGTTGGAAGCGAAGAAGAAGACGAGGAGGACGAGGAGGAAATTACACCTCAGTTTATCGGGAACGACGACGTTAATAATGAGTATCATTCGGACGAGGAGGATATTATTGGGACGACGATGTGCGCGAAGAGAAGACGAGGTAACACTCCTGGGTCGACGCTCGTAAGAGTGATCGATAAAGATCAAGTGCCGACGTCGGACGGTAGACGCGCGACGATTCCCTTTGATCTTCACGGCGGAATGGACGACGACGATAAAACGTTATCACCGTTCCACATTCACGGAAAAAGACACAGTGAAGATGAGTGGCGCGGAGGAGAATCGTATCTCTGCGATAAGTTGCGTCGTCATCCAACCATGGCGCGGTTGAATATTTCGAGGTTCGCGGCGGAGATGATATGCCGCGAGCTTTCCAATAAGGAGAACAACAACAACAGTAACGTTGTGTCGCCGATAGACGAAAAAGAAGAAGAAGAAGAAGAAGAAGAAAACGAAGTTCAGAAAACACCACGAGGAGGAGTTGGCGAGAAAAAGAAGAGAAAGCTTGGCGGGAATTTCTCTCTCGTGCGCACGGTTGAAAGAGGTTGATCTTTGCGGCCCAATCACGGAAGGAGAGAGAGCTGTTATTTTTGAATCATAGAGAAAATAAGAGAGAGAGAAAAGACGACCGCAGTTAGAAATTGATGTGTACTATTCCATGAAGCTCTGCTGCGATAATATCAAATCTATTTGGGTGCTACCACCTACGTATGTGCGGTACATAAAATCACTTGCTTTTTCTTCTCTTCTTTTGCTTCTTCTCGGCGGAGGAAAAATATTCTGGATCGACGGGAACGTTCTTCGTGAAATCGCTCTCAATCTTCTCCTCGTAATCCTCCGCGCTGGCAAACACATCGTCGTCACCGCCGTTGAATTCGTCGTCATCATCGTTCTCATCTAGAAGCATGCCTTTCAGTTCATCCTCATCGTCGTCGGACTCTTCTTCCTCTTCTTCTTCCTCTTCTTCTTCTTCTTCTTCTTTGATGAAATCTTCGTATTCATCTCTCGACGCCTTTCGTTTCTTCTTTGAAAGCAAATACCCTGGTTTTTCACCGTAAGCAGCAGCGAGCGCATCGTAGTTGAACTTATCCGTGTCAATTTTCTCTTCTTTGTTTTCAGCTCTGGCGACGATGTCGTCTTCGTCGGTGTCGTCGTCGTCGTCCTCCGCGGCGAAATCTTTCATAATCTTTTTCCGAGCGTCTTTAGAATCAGACTCTGAATCAGAATCTTCATCTTCGACGTTCTCTTCATCAGAGTCCGAATCGTCGTCACTTTCGCTGTGACCGAAATCGCTCTTCTTTTTCTTACCTTCGTCGCTATCGCTTTCCTCTTCTTCGCTCTCGCTTCCGTCGTCGTCGTCGTCTTTCTTCTCCTTCAATTTCAACTTTACCAACTTTTCGCTCTGTTTCACCGAGTAATACCTGTGGAAGAAAATTTCCGACGGGTCAACTTCGCTTTCCTTCATCGCCGCAAACTCTAAAGTGCCAGGAACGAACGAGGATTGCGCGATAGCCGCGGACGTATCAAAGACGCTACTCTTCGCCTTCTTCGCGATTTTACTTCCAACTTTCTTCATCAGCCATTTATCAAGGAAGGACATTAAAGTCATTTCCGTCAACGGATCACCGTCGTAGGAAACTTCGTCGCCGTTTAGTAAGCTTTTAGCCATCGCGGCGACGGATGGGTGGACGTTCGAGGCTAACGCGGTGAGTTCCCACAGACACGTGAGATGCGCGTTGGCGTAGAGCGGTTCGCGCTTGTACGGATCGTACGACGAAGAGTTTGAAGTTTTGCCGCCGTGCTTGCTTTCCTTCATGTTTTCTTTTCCCTCCTCATCATCGTTGTTGTCTCCTTCACTTTCGCTTTCGCTATCTTCTCCTCGCGATGAAACGCCGTTCGGCACACTTTTCTTAATCATCCCTTCCTCTTTTTCAACCATCTTCCAATGCGCGGGACGAATACGGAAAAACTCAGACGTCGCCATCAAAGAACCGCACGCGAACGTCGCCGGCGCGTGCATGGCAACTTGCAACAAACGCTTTACGATGGCTAACGATCGGGCAATGCGTTCATTACTTTTAGTTTTATCTTTTTTGTCGTCGTCGTCGTCGTCGTCGTTATCATCATCGTGTTGTTGTTTCTTGTGCTTTTTTATGTCTCCGCTTTTGTTGTTGTTGTTGTTGTTGTTGTTGTTGTTATTGTTATCCGCTTTCAGAGATTTAAACACGAGGGACAAAAACGGCGCCGCGTGCGCCGCTTTAGGCACTTGCGGATGATTGCACACCTCGTACAACGCTCGATAATACCGATCTGTAATCGGGGAAGATTTCTTTGACGAGTGCAGTTGAAAAATCAACGTCAACGCTTGAATCGAGGCGGCTAAATTCGGCGAGTGCGCCGTGGTGAAAAGCGCCGGGGCGATTTTCTCAACCATGGATTCTCTTTCAGATTGAGCGACGTACGGGAACGCGCGGTTGATGCCAGTTAAAAGCGCGGAAACGACTCGTGCGTCGACGCCGGAACCGATCTGTTCGTTTGCAGAGTTCGAAGTCGTTGGCGTCGCGGCGCCTTTTTTACCTCTTCCTCGACCTCTTCCTCGACCTCCTCCACCTCCTCGTCCGCCTTTCGGATGAAACCTTTTCTTTTTCCCACCGTTCGCGGCGGGACTGTCGTTGCTATCTTCTTTTCTATCTCCGTCGTTATTGTTGCTATTTTCGGTGGTATACCTCGACTTGTCGTACAAAAACTGAAACAAACTGAAATACGTCTCCACCAACTGCTTGGCGAGTTTCGGCCCTTCGCCTTTGTGCGACAGCGGCATTTGGTTTAACAAAACCGCGCCGTAATACTGCGCTTTCAAACTGACGCCCCGTCGAAACATGAACTGTTCCACCTCTCTCGCGACGATTGATTTCATCATCGGGTGTTTCACCGTCACCTCTAACAAAAGATGGCTCGCGTTTGAGGCCATCTTCCTTTGCGGATCGCCTAATTTGTTCGTCAACAATCTCAACAACTGTAACTCCGCTTCCGGTTTATTCACCAACAAACCAAACGCACACTTCATAGATTTCTCTTTTAAAATAACTAAAGGGTCTTTCGACAGAGCCTCTAACGATTGCACGAACCGGTGGTAACATCGTTTGATGTAATCCTCCACGTACCAATACATCAACCGTTTGCGTTCGTGAGGAAACTTATCGCTGTCTTTTAAATTTTGGTCCGCGAAGTACTTCAGTTTCCTATCTGAAGGCAACAAAGCTGATTTAAAAAGCTCCTCCAACGCTTGTATGGCTTGCGCGGCGCCTCTTTTCCCGCCTTTCAGTCTCGCTTTCTCGCACAGCTCCAACAAACTTTCCAACTGTTTCAAGTTCGCCGCCGCGTCGTCTTGCACCGCGATCGTGTTGCTCGCAATCTTATCGGACGCGGTCCCCGTAGATCGAACTAAATTCTGAAACCCATCTCCACTTTTCCTCGACTTTATCTTCTCGTTTTGCTTTTCTCTCTCTTTTATCGCTTCTTTGGCGACGAGTTCTTTTGAAAGCAAAAGTTTCGAGAAATTTTCCTCTTCTTCGTCTTCGTCTTCTTTTTTCTTCTTCTTCTTTTGCTTCTTCTCATCGTGATTTGTTTTCATCATCATCATCTCTTTCGATGATAAACTCTTCGCGGCTTCGTGCCATATCTTCGAGTACCCCTCGAACTCTTTCGTCGTAAAAGTCTTCTGTTGTTGTGTTCTCTCTGTGGTCGTTTTTTTTGCGTTTTTATTCTCATCATCGTCGTTTTCGTCGTCATCTTTCTTCTTCTTCATCATCATCGTTTTTTGCTTTCAACGCGACGCGAAGAGGAAGCCGCCACACACGACCACTTTTTTCTCCAATCGAATATATGAAGAAAAGAAAACAACGAAGAAGAAGAAGACAGAGAAAGGTCTCTCTTTTCAAAGAGTGTTATTACTCGTCTTTCGCGAGAAGTAGTGTTAGTATCAGATGTGACTTTTTAATAGTGCTAATTATATAAAGCCTTCAAAGCCGCTCTTTCTTCTGTGTGATGGTATTCGTGGGTACTCGTAGTAACGAGTTCTTCTTTGTCTCTTCTCTTCTTTCTATTCTCAGTGCTGTTTTTTTCGTTTTTGTGTTGTTTAGGGTCTCATTTAAAACCCTAAAAAAACACAGTCAAAATTTCTTCTCTGTTGTGCTTTTTTTTTGTATTCAACAACACTTTTAAGACGAATTTTAGAAGAAAGGATGAGACGATCTCATGGTGTAACACAGTCGTTAAAACGCGAGATCGAGAAGACACTCATCTCGAGGGAAACCTCTTCTGCGTCGTCATCATCTGCTAATAATACGACTTCTTCTCTTTCCTCCAAATCATTTTTATCGTCGTCGTGTTCCCCGTCATTTTTCAATAGGAATACTCCCATCACGAATGTTGTTCGGGGAAAAAGTGTCGTCGTCGATGACGTGATCAACACGCTTCATCGTCATCGTCGTCGACACCTCTTAGCATCATCGGCACACAAACACGAAGAACAAAAACGCGGCGCAGCGACTTCTGCCAAATCTGCTCAATTCTCAAATACTTTTGGAAGAAGAAGAAGAGGCATCGCGACATCGACGACGACATCTTCATTTCTTGTTGGGCGGCGAAATTCGTTACGAAACGAATTCGTTTCAACGACTTTTTCTTCGAGAGGTGGAAGTAAAAGAGCGTTTTCGTCGTCCAATGCTAAAAATAACGGAGTGAGTCAACCGTTTGGCAAAGAGTACGAAATCATCGACCACGAGTACGACGCCGTGGTCGTCGGCGCTGGCGGTGCGGGTTTACGCGCCGCCATCGGCTTATCCGAACACGGGTACAAAACCGCGTGCGTTACGAAACTCTTCCCGACGCGATCGCACACGGTGGCGGCGCAAGGCGGGATCAACGCGGCGCTCGGGAACATGTCCGAAGACGATTGGAGATGGCACGCGTACGATACCGTGAAAGGTGCGGATTGGTTAGGGGACCAAGATGCCATTCAGTACATGTGCAGAGAAGCGCCGGAAGCGGTGAGAGAGTTGGAACGATACGGATTGCCGTTTTCGAGAACGGAGGAAGGGAAGATTTACCAAAGAGCGTTTGGAGGACAAAGTTTGGAGTACGGGAAAGGCGGTCAGGCGTACAGGTGCGCGTGCGCGGCAGATAGAACTGGGCACGCGATGTTGCACACGCTATACGGGCAAGCGTTGCGACACGAGACGCAGTTTTTCGTGGAGTATTTCGCGCTCGATTTAATCATGGACGAACAAGGCGCGTGCGTCGGCGTTTTGGCGATGTGTTTGGAAGATGGTACTTTGCACAGGTTTAGGTCGCACAAGACGATTTTAGCGACCGGTGGGTATGGACGAGCCTACTTCTCGGCGACGAGCGCGCACACGTGCACGGGAGACGGGAACGCCATGGCTGCCAGGGCTGGGTTGCCGTTGCAAGATTTGGAGTTTGTGCAGTTTCACCCGACGGGTATCTACGGCGCCGGGTGTTTAATTACCGAAGGTTCCAGAGGTGAAGGCGGTATTTTAAGAAACAGCGAAGGTGAAAGATTCATGGAACGATACGCGCCGTCGGCGAAGGATTTAGCGTCCAGAGACGTCGTCTCGAGATCGATGACGATGGAAATTAGAGAAGGACGAGGCGTCGGGAAAGAGAAGGATCACATTTACTTGCACTTGAACCATTTACCGCCGGAATTGTTAGCGGAACGATTGCCGGGTATTTCCGAAACCGCGGCTATTTTTGCCGGCGTAGACGTGACCAAAGAGCCAATTCCCGTCATTCCAACTGTACATTATAACATGGGAGGTATCCCGACGAATTATAAAGGCGAAGTCGTCGCGCCGGCCAAGGACGGAAGCGATCCGGATCGAGTCGTCCCAGGTTTATTGGCCGCCGGCGAAGCCGCGTGCGCTTCTGTCCACGGCGCCAACCGATTAGGCGCGAACTCGTTGTTGGATATCGTCGTCTTTGGCCGCGCGTGCGCGAACACGGTGAAAGAATCCGGTTTGAAACCCGGTCAAAAACATAAACCTTTGAAGAACGAACTGAACGGCGAGCAAAGCGTGAAACGATTAAACGATATTCGATACAACGATAAAGGCGCTCAAAACAATAAATCGACGAGTGAGTTAAGAAAACGCATGCAGCGAGTCATGCAAGACGACGCGGCGGTGTTTAGAACGCAAGAAACGTTAGCCGAAGGGTGCATGAAAATCGACCAAGTCGCGAAAGAGATGGAAAGTTTACACGTCACCGATAAGAGTTTAGTTTGGAACACGGATTTAGTCGAAGCGTTGGAGTTGCACAACTTGATGCCGAACGCGAGAATTACCATGCACGGCGCCGAACAAAGGAAAGAATCGAGAGGCGCGCACGCCAGAGAGGATTTCCCGGATAGATTGGACGATACGTGGATGAAACACACGCTCGGGTACATCGAGGAAAAAGACGACAGCGTGAAAATCGATTACCGACCCGTGCATCACTACACCTTAGATAAAGAAATGGACGTCATTCCTCCGATGAAACGCGTTTATTAAATTGCTCTCTAATAATAATAACTACTACATATAACACACACACAAAACACACACACACTCAAAACACGCTACTTTTTTTATCCTCGTATCTATTTTTAAACCATAGCGGTGGTGGTCGTCGCTACTTGCTCCAACTCGCCGTCGCACACCTTGTGATCTTTCGGCAACACGCATTGCTTCTCGCACCCGTTCTCGTGTATGGTGACCAATCTAATAACCCCTCCAGAACTCGCATCTCTCGCAATCGCCAATGAAATCGCCTCCGTCATCCACTTCTCGCACTCCTCTCTTTCCATGTTCTCTTTATACGTGTTGTCTAAATACCCGTAAATATACGCCGAACCGGATCCGCTGACGCTAAACGGCGCTTCCAACATGGACCCGCCCAAAGGAATTCCGTACACCTGCGGTCCTCTCACTCGATCCCACCCGGCGATGATCATCCCGGCTTGTAACTTCTCTTTGTTCTCGTACGCTATTTTCTGCGTCAGTTTCGCCACTACGCGAACGTCCACCATCATCGCGCGATCGTTTGACTCGTTCTCGCGAAAACCGGTTCCGTTTCGTTCCATCGCGTGTTCCTCAACCATTCGTTTCACGTACGCGGCGACGTTTTGCGTGTCCGCGGCGGACCCGGATCGACACATCCACACGTTGTCGCATATCTGCGTGATTTTATCGCTCGCTCGGTTGGCGACGTACGCGCCCGTGGACGTTCGGGAATCGGCGGCGAGGACGACGCCGGTGCGATACGCGCACGCTAAAATAGTCGTTCCCGTGGACACCGGGATCGATAAAAAATCGACTGTTGTTTCCTCCATTAATTTCGTATGTCGTCGTTTTAAATTGTTGTAAACGTCGTTGTTACTACTCTTCTTAGTATTATTATTCGTTAACTTTACGAAGAAGTTATTTAAACGCTTTCTTTAACAAGTTGTTGTCTTTTGTTCGTTCGTTCGTTCGAACCAGACGGAGGAAGTTATGGCGCTTTTGTCCTTAAATTTTTGCTCCTATATAAAAGAGATCTCATCACATCAAACAAAAAAAAACAGAGGAGGAAAGCAACATTTTTAAAGATACGCGTTGTATGTAGTATATATACTGCTAGATTATTAGTATTAATAAGCTATGAATTGAATTGATGATGAGCGAAGAAAACTTTCTTTAAAAGGTCATCATCTCGAGTCGTCGTCTGAATCGTCGTCCCGTTGTTCGAGAAGGTCAACTCTGAGATCGAATGTTTCTTTTTTTTAATCGAACAAGTCAAAGCCCATGTCTTCTTCTTCTTCTTCTTCGACCGGGGCAGCCGCGGCCGCGGCTGGCTTATCGCCACCGCCACCGCCACCGCCACCGCCGCCGGCGCTTTGGAACGCGCTCGGGTCGGCGAGATAATAGTCCTTGACTTTTTGCGCCAACTCGAAGGTGTACTCGGTGCCGATGGAGATGGCCAACACGTTCTTGTACGAGTTGACGATGTAGTGCGGCACCGCGGCCAAAGTCGGGTACTTGGTCGCCAAAGAGATGGAGGCGATGTTGGAGACACCCGCGGCAAACTTAGCCGCCAACTGCTCGTCGGTGATGTCCAAAACCGCCGCCGGGTACATGGAGCCCTTGTCGTAAATGTGCTTGACGACTAAACCGTATTCAAACGGCGTGATTTTCATCTTACCCAACAAAGCAGCCGCGGAGGAACCGACGCGTTCGCCTTTTGTAACGACGGTAACATCAGACAAAATCTCGATCGCCCCTTTGTTAATCTTCGTCGCGATGTTCAACAATTGGAAAAAGCCGGTTTGGGACGGTTCCAACGGGGTCACGCCCGCCGGGATGGTCACGTCGCACGTCGCCGTAGAGCCAACTTTCGCGGGCGCCGGGACGACAAACTCAGAAACCTTCGTCTTGACTTCCTTGACGTCCTCTTTCGTGAAGATTACGCCGACGTTGCCAATCAACAAGTCGTGCAACACCATCCAATCGTTGTTGCCCTTCTCGGCGCAATAGTTGCCGATGATCTTTCTCATCAGCGTGTTCTTCCCCATCAAGACGACCGAGTTTGGTCTCAACGCCGTGCGAATGTCCATGAACTGTTTCGAGCCGACGTTGTCGCAGTGCACGAGTAATGCAGAGTCATAGTTGTCCAGCAACTCGTACACGCGTTCGCCGTACTTTCTTTTATCCAGGTACGCTTGGTTCACCATTTTTTCTTAGTATTTTAGTCTGTGTAATAAAAGCAGACAGAGGAGTATTTTTATCCAATAATATGATGATGATATTGATGATGATATCGTCGGAAGAGAAAGAGAGAGAGAATGATTGTCAGCACACATAACGCAACAAAAACACGAATCGTTTATTACGTCGTCGTCCTCCTAAGAAGAAGAAGAAGAAGAAGACAAAGACGACGAAGAAGAAAAGAGCTTAAGAGGATGAGAGATGAGGAAAAAAAAGAAGCCCTAGAAGGAGATCGGAATTTACGCACAACAACGTACCTTTGTTCTTTTTGCTTTTAATAATCAATCGCCTGGGAGCCGCAGTCTTACGAGTGTGCACTGCAGTTAAGAAAGTTGTTCTATCTAACCTTTATTGGCGGAATATATCTGTTC
>Ga0209308_10001604_pt1 | contig 20736 bp, 11 predicted proteins | sample COGITO_mtgs_1204_3_FD_184806 | JGI IMG/M metagenome (GOLD analysis project Ga0209308, IMG submission 184806) | Pelagic marine microbial communities from North Sea - COGITO_mtgs_120405 (SPAdes) (version 2) | ecosystem: Environmental > Aquatic > Marine > Epipelagic ...
GTCCTCGTTTCCGATGTTTTCGTTCTTGCGTCTACTTCGTCTTCATCATCGTCCGCGGCGATATAAACGGGAACGATTTTCACTCGCACCTTCTCGCCACCGAGCCTTTCTTTCGCCCTTTTTACGACGCCGTGTGCGAGAATGAAGCTTTCCGGCCATTTCCCTGGGTCGTTCATATCAAACAGAGCAGCATTCACATCCTTCCCTAATACGATTGGAACCACGCACACGATATCCATCGCACTCAATGCCTTCCTTTCCACCTGGTCGACGAGCTTCATCGCCTCCGTCGCCGCGGTTCTTTGCAACACTCCCATTCCCTTTTTGCGCTCACTCTTACTACTCGTACTCTTCCCTCCTCCTGATTTCATCTTCTTTTTCGTCGGCGTTTGTACCTCTTCCATGAACAAATCTTCCGCGGTTTTCTTCGCTAAAAGCATCGAGCGTTTACTTCGCGTCAGTCGCAACCGTTCGCCCATACCATCGGATGATGCATTCGTAGCTTTCGTCCACGGCACGAAACAAGCATTTCCATCGTCCTCTTTCGTAGCAGCATCATCGAGAACTGGTGGAAACCACGACACCGCCGCCATCTCGCATCCGTCCTCCGGTACAAAATCCTCCTCCTTTTCTCTCGTGACATCTTTCAGCGTCGTCTTCATCTTCGCGCTCGATTCGCACACGCGCACCACATCGCTCATTTTTTCTCGCAGCACTCCATCGACGTCGAGGAATCCGTCGTCATCATCGTCGCGGTGGTTTTGTGTTTCCGAAGCTTCTCGTTCTTCTTCGTTTACGTCGTAAACATTCGTCACGTTGGACACGAGAAGGAGCAAAGCGCTGCGCATTTCTGTTTCTTTCTCTTAGCGATCAAAGACGACGAGTTTAAAACAGAGGGGAAGGAAAAAGGAGCGCCGGTCGCAAGTAGTCCCCTCTCTGCGTGTGCGTCGTTTTGTTGCGTGCTTTCAAGAAGCGAGCATGACTCGAGATGATATGAATTGCTCAAAGTCTTCTGCTCCTTTGGAGTGAGGAATTTGAATTTTGTGACAAAAAATGTCCGAGCGAGCGAAAGTTTAATCGTATCCCAATGATGGAACGACGGCAAAAGTGCAGATACGCAGATATATAATGGAGGAGTTACTTTAGTTTGTGCTACTATGAAAGTGTATTTTTGCCCTTATTACGACTGTAATCGATTCTCCGGCTTGAGAGGTTTTGTGTTTTGTGCGTATATGCGTTGACTTTTCTAAGACGCGGGGGAGGAGGATTTTCCCTCCTTTAGGCATCGTTGTGATGCTGTGATGATGGGTTTTGCTTCTTTTGGTTGTCCCAGAACGCGATGGTTTGCGCGTATTCTTCGTCCGTTGGTTCCTGGAACCCTTTTTCGAGCAAGTAGTTTTCGCACTCGGGGTGCTCGTAGTAACGAGCGTTAGCGATGAAATCCCAGCGGTTAAGAGGCACTTTCGCCTCTTCGACTAAGTATTTGAGACAATCGAGGCGACCATAACTTGCAGCGGCTACCACACAGTCGAGCTTTACTGCATCAGATATTTTTCTTTCTTCAACGAAATATTTCAAGATGTCCATGTGACCACCGCATGCTGCCTCTATTGCCGCTACTTTTTCCGTATCTCGCGAAGGTTCCACTTTGTCGAAAAGAAATCGAAGACAGTCGAGGTGTCCTCCAAGAGCAGCTTGTTCACACGAAGCGTTTTTATCACACGGGCAACCATTAGAAAAACAGTACTTCAACATCTCGAGATTTCCTCTACGTGCTGCCACTATACTCGTATATTTACCCCACTCGCAATGTTTCACTTCTCTCGCCCACTTGAGCAACTCGAGTTTGTTCGTTGCAGCAACTCCCGTGCAAAACCAGGCTTGGTCCATCACACTTCCTCCATCATCTTTCTCTCCCCAGGGCATGTTATTCCACACCCATTCTAACGTCGAAATGGATGCACATTCGTAAACAGCCGCACCTAATCCCGATACGTTTACCCCGGCGTACGCAAGCACACCCCGACTCCCACTACCCACCTTTGAAAAGAAACACCGATCTGTCCCATTCAATTTCGGAAGCACATGCGAGACAAAAACATCCTTATGATGCAACACCAACCCGGTCCACAACTTCGTCGGCCCAAGCTTTAAACGCTCCATATCCGCCACGGCTTCCTTCACAGCCTCTTCTTTCTCCCTTTTCTTCTTCCTCTTCTGCGCGCCGGAGAGTTGTTTCTTCTTCTTCCCGTCCATTGTATTTCTTTTTTTTCTCCCAGATCAAAAAAATGACGTTTACGAGAAAAAAGAAGAAAAGAAGAAAAGAAACACAAACCGGCTCAAAAGAAGTACTTGGCCCCGCGCGGGCACGTATTCCACTTGACAAAAGCGCATACTGTGCATTGTAGAGGTACGAGTATTATGTCTATTAGTGATGCGCGCGTTGTTATGTGGTTGCTATTATGTGTGACTAGAATCCTCTTCTCTCTAAAAGCGCGCAACATTTTCTCTGTCGTATTAAAATCATCATCCGTGGTGCGAAAAGAATTCGTAATCGGGATGAATAACTTCCAAGCTCCTCAAGAAGGCGTACGCGCCGTCAATCATGGCCGCGGTTCGAGCGTTTTCAGCTTCGTCGGATTCTTCCCAGATTTCCGGGTCGGTTTTGTAACAGCACAAACCGAACGGTTTGAGCGGAATGAAATTTGTGTGTTCTTCATCATCTCCTTTGGTGGTGGTTGTTGTATTGCTACGTTCGTCCTTTTCGAGGACGGCGACGCTCTTCTTGGCGTCTTCGATGCGCCTTTGGAGTCTGGTTTCGCCGGCAAGCGTCAAAGAGGCGGGTGGGAGTGGAGGTAATCCTCGAATCCTACTTGTTTTCCCGTTTTTTTCTCCGTGTTCTACTTCTTCATCACCTTGTGAACCATCTTTGTCCACTTTTTCCTCCTCCTCTTCCTCCTCCTCTTCATCTTCTTCCTCTATATCTTCGCCGCTCTCGTCTCCGTCCTCCTCCTCGTCCTCATCATCCTCTATATCTAAATGATTCAACCCGTGATAGGTTAAAAAACACCCCTGAATATCCGACCGACTCGTTCCTTGCGGTATCCTATAAATCGGATACCACGCGAAACAAAACCACGACTTCTCTCGATCAATCTCCGACGCTTTCAAACTTTGTACTTTTTCATTCTCCTCGGCGAGTCTTTCGATGACGTCCGTCAAAGGCGGTCTCGAATACGGCGCTAACGATTCGAAATATTGCGCGGACGCCGCCTGGGTAAAATCATCATCATAATCATCGCTCCTACTCTCACCAACACCGTTTTTTCTTCTCCGCTCCTCTCGTCTCTTCTTCTTTAAAGTCTTCTTTGTCTTCTTCTTCGTCTTCTCGAAAATCTGAAACGCTGAAACGTAACTCGCGTAATACTGCGCAATCACCTCCGGTTCCTCGTTTTCCTCCGCATCCTCCTCCTTCTCACTCCTTTCCTTGTTGTTCGCATTCATTTCCAGAGGGACTTCGCACCCGAACGCGCTCGTCTCGTGGAATGCCTCCCACAAACTTTTCAACGTAAAATCTTTCTTACTCTTCTTCTCAGTAGTATTGTTTTCCTTTTCGCATAATCGCACGAGCGGCATCGTGTGCACGAGAAAGGATTCCATGTTCGAGAGGAGAATTCGCCTAAATTTCCCCGGTGTCATCGTTGGTGTCGTTGATGTCGGTGGTGGTGTCGCCATCTCTCTTTTACTCTCTCTCTCTCTCCGAGAAGAAGAATAATAAAAAAACACTTCTCCGCTACTGCTCAATGTATATATATATGTGTGTGTGTGTGTATTATGACTCTCTCTGCGTTTGCGTTGTGTTTGTGACTGCTCTAATTACTTACGTTCTTCTTGTCTTTTCGTAGTTCTATACATTTTTCATTGAAAAAAATGCACTTTTCCCCCCGAATGGCGTAAAAAAAGGTATTGGCGAAGACACTTACGTCCGTACAAAATGGTGCTAATCCGTACTCTATAATTCTACCTTCTTCTTCCTTTCGCGTATGATTGTAAAGAGGTCGCGAGAGCGGTACCGACGGATTCTAATCTATTGTATTTTAATCCTGTCCAAGCGGCGACGTTTTCGTAACAGTGACATCGAAATTTTTGTCTTATTTCCACTAACGTCGTGCCTGGATGCATCCAAATACCATGGGTTAACGCCGCACCGTGCTCGCCAATGAGCACTTTTGCGCCGCGAGCGACTTTCATTTGCTCGAATATGTCTTTCAGTTCAGCAAAATCTACAACTTGAACATTCCGTTGCATATTCAAACGAAGTTGATTTATGAACTCTGCATATCCATGCACAGGCCTACTCGTGGAAGTTCCTTTACCTCTATGAATAAAGACAATCTTCTCGGCTCGTATTTTTTCAATCTCTGGATGTGCGCTCAAAATAGTCTTTGCAAATCCGTGTACGACTGGACTAATCCGACAATTCTTCGCTCCCGCATCGCCGCTACCTCGCGATAATTGTGAAGTTCCTCCGTGGGGAATAAATGCAACTTTTTCAAATGTCGCACAATCCGAATCACCTAATACTTCTTTCATTGTTTTTGCTTCCCGTCCTCCAAACCAAGAATCCACGAGAGGATGGTAAATTGGATGCGTCTTTTTCCAATCGCCTAAATTAATACCATCGAATAATACTACGAAACCGTTCCTTTTCAGTGTCTTTTCTAAACCATGTATTCGCATTGAAGCATAGATATGTAATATTTCTTCCAATTCATGCCATGGGTTTCCGCCGCCATAACTATGAGCAATTATGAACACCGTACCAAGGAATTTCTTTGTATCACCTCGTAACGAGCAATCGCTACTTCTATCGTCTCTAAACGCATTCATTAAAATTTCTTGGCCACCCTTACCAAATTGAGCACTCACAAACGCTGGATCTCTCCCACAATTCCCACCTAAAATTCCTTTCGAGACAATTTCCTTCGGATAATACTTGCTCTCATCCTTCCCGGAAGATATCCATTGCCGAAACATCCTCGCGTCAATCTTCACGTTCGAAGCCATACAGTGCGTTTCGGGATACTGCATCTTTCTGTGCAAACATACAATCTCAGTCGTGCGATCTTTTTCGCAATAACGTTTCGTTTGTTGTTCCAAAGATGGTAACTTTGCCCCTAATAAATGATCTTCGTTTTCGCAATCTTTGTTCCTATTTATATACTCTTCAATTTCTTTTTGTCGTTGCGCCGCCACATCCTCATCATCCTCATCATCATCACCAACGACAAATTTTTCTTCTTCTCCATCAGAGCGTAATTTTTTCCTGTGCGTTTTTAAATAAGAACGTCTTCTTTCTCCTCTTCTTTCGCCGTCATCCTTTTTTGCTCCTTTTATTCGTCGCTCTCTTACCATTTTCACGCGTTCTACGCGCGTCATTATTGGCCCGTGAACATTTTCATTCAGTTGGGAATACCGATGATGCGTCGTCACAGAATCTGAATCTGAACACGACGAAGGCGTCACAAAGAGTGCGAAGAAAAAGAAAAACACGAAGAACAACAAACCCTTCTTCTTATGCATCTCTCTCATTTTACCTACTCGCGGAACAGCGATGAGAGCGAGTAGTGTGCTTCTTTACACTCCCTCCGCGACTGCATTGATTATTCCGAGAACGCGCTTTCTTTCTTCACGAGCGCACGCACCCCCCCCCACCGGGCAAATGAAGAGGAGGAGAGGAGGTCAAACCAAAACTATCTTCTGCCTTTAAAACTGTTTAGGGTTTTTTCAAAGACACAAACCCTAAACACAAAATATCTCATCACACAAAAAGTTCGTTACAAAACCTAATCAATCGAAGGGGTTTGAGACGATGATGATGTCGCTCGCGTCTCTTTCGATGCGTTCTCCGAACAACGACAGCATCAACAGCAAAAGGAGCTTTCACAGAAGAAACAGTCGTTTATTAGCGAAGAATAACAACAACGACGCGTCTTTTTTGTCGCTCTTCGTTTTGTCGTCTTCAAAAAGAAGACGATACAAAATGCATTCTTCCGGGGGGGTCATCACATCCGCAGGAGGATTGAGCGAAAATGCGCTCGGATTGGTTTTGATTTCCTTGATCGATGACATCGCGTTACTCGGCGTCACCTTGACATCTACCGAACAGTCGAGGAAATTATACGAAGTCGCAGAAGGAGGGCAACCCGGGGACGTGGAAGCACCGACAGGGGCGATTTTTGCATTGGCGATTCTCATTGGTGGCGGGTTCCTCGTGGCGACTACGTTTGGGTTAAAACCTGGAGCTGACGCTCAGGACGAGATGAGGAAGAGGGACGAGCAAATATTCAACAAGAAGATTAAGAAGTGAAAGAAAGAGATGACGAGGAGAATACTAATACGAGACGTTTTCGCGTGCGAAGTTCCGGGGCGACGAGAGAAGTTCCAAGCCGCGTACCGTAGTAAAACTCTACTTTTATAATACGCTGTAATACTACTGGTAATACTACTACTAATACACTCTACTATTGACGAACGAACGATATTGAAAGTACTACTATGTTTCCTTCGTTTTCGCGCCGCCAAAAAAGCCCCTGTTTGATGTTTTGATCACTAAAACTGGTTTGTCGTCGCGCCCAAAACGGTGTCTTCGAACGCGTTCTCGATGTTGCGATCGTACGGTCTTGACACCGTCAAAGGCGAAGAACGCGATGGCGGATTTCAACAGGAGCTCCATGGCGTGTTTGCTCGTGAGCACGTCGAAAGTTCTGTGCGCCACTTTCGTGGGTTTGTCGACGAACGCGCTTTTCAGCGCGTCTTTAATTCGTCGCGGTATTGATTTGCGAGCGTTTTGTAACCGCTTCTTTTCTTTTTCCATCTCTTTGAACTCTTTCTCTTTCCTCTCTCTTTCCATTCGATCAAACTCGATGGCGAGTTTCTTCTTCATCGCCGAAGACGCTTCGAGGTCGATAGGTTTGCGGACGAGAACCGTGTGGCCGGACGTTTTGGCAATCGTTTTGATCAAAACTGAGTTCGGTTCTTGATATTCTTTTTCCGCGGCGGAATCGTCCTCCTCGTCGGTGCTGTCGGAATCAAAACCGCCATTTCGACGACGACCGATGAGTCGTCTCGACCAGTTTCTCTTCTTGCGTTGTCGTCTCGGAGGCGACATCGGCGCTGGATGCGATTCGAGGGTAAAATCGTGATGGTTTTGATCGTGATGATGATTACTCATCATCCCGTTGTTGAACGCCAAACTCGTGCGAGGTGAAAACGGTTCGCTCGTCTTCGGCGGTAAAATTCCAGCTTTGACCATGTTCTCGTGATGCTCCTCGAACGCGTCCTTGTTGGAGTACGATTTCAAGTAATACTCTCTCGTCCACTCGACGTCTTCCTCGTCCGAGGAGGAGTTCCCAGACCACGTCGCCTTATTCGCGGTTTCCCATCCGACGTAATACGAATGCAAGTTGTACTTTTTTCGCGTTTTGTACCCTCTAAACGCGGATTGAATAGCCACCGCTCTGCGCTTCAGTTCGTTTTGCCGTTTGCGCACCAACTGACCTCGATAAATCGATTGCATTTTTTTGGCCGTCGCGTGGTGTTTCTTCAAAAGCTCAAACTCTCGCTTCGCCAACTTCACGCGAGCGATCGATTGCATCTTGACGATGGCGTCTTTCGTTTCCTGATATCGTTTCTTTTCGATCGCCATTCTGAACAACGATTGCATTTTTCGAACGGCGTTTCGCTTCTCTTGAAACTTTTCGCGCTCTTTTCGACCTTCGAGCGCCGCTCGCACTCGCGCTTGAATCACTAAAGTCGCTCGGCGTTGCTTTTGAAACTGTTCTCTCTCTTTGGCCATTTTCATCGCAGATTGGATTTTAATCGCCGCCGATTTGGTTTCGTTGAACCGCTTGCGAGCGATGACGCCTCTGGTAAACGCTTGCATTTTTAACGCCGATTGCCGCCTTCGCTCCTGTAGATCTTGGAACTCCTTCTTCGCTTTTTGCATTTTGACCATCGATTGAATCTTAATTGCAGCCTGCTGCGCCTCGGCTAAGCGTTTGCGAGCGAAGACGCCTCGCACCATCGCTTGCAACTTCAGCGCGGACTCGTTTCGTTTGATGTGCAACTCTTGCAACGCTTTCTTCGCTTTTTGCATCTTGACTAAACTTTGAATTTTCGTCGCCGCGTCGTTGGCCTCTTTCAACCGCTTTCTGGCAATCGCGCCTCGCGCGAGCGCTTGCAATTTCCTCGCCGATTCCAGTCGTTTCGCTTTCATCTCGCGCAAATCTTTTTTCGCCTTGTGCATTTTCACCATCGATTGAATTTTCAAAGCCGCTTCGTTGGCTTCTTTCAAGCGTTTTCTGGCAATCGCGCCTCTCGCCAACGCTTGCATTTTCATCGCCGCGTTGGTTTGTTTTGATTTCAACTCTCGATAGGCGTTCAAGGCCATTTCGGTTCGAACTAACGCTTGTAACTTCTTCGCCGGATCGTCCTCCGAGGCGTCGAGCATTCGCTTTCTCTCCAACACGCCTCGGAATATCTTTTGAATTTTAATCGCGGCGGTCTTCTCCTCAAACGCGCGTTGGTTTTGGAGAAAATCGCGCGTACGTTCCTCGGGCGTTTTCGGCGATTTGAAAAGTTCTCGCTGCCCGAAGCCCCGCAAATCGCGCAAAGGAGACGAGTAGAACTCTGGCGAACGAAACTTCTCCGGCGTGTTGCTCGTGATGCGTTGCATGACTTTTTCGTACTCTTCCTGTTCGATGCGTTCGGCGCGATGCACGCGATAGGCGCGTTGGATGACCGAGGCCGCGTCGTGTATCTTCAAAGTTTCGATGGAGCGTTGCAGCAAGTGTCGAGAGTTGATTACTTTCTTTCTCGCTTGCGCGCCTCGGAAGGAGGTTTGGATGCGCAAGGCGGCGTCGTTTTGCTTCGAAGCTTGGGAACGAATAGCCGTTCGAGATGATGTTCCTTTACTCGTGCTGCTGTTATTATTGTTATTGTTATTGTTTGTGTAGTTGTTCCCGCTGGTGCCTGTATCGACGTTGGCATTTTCATTCCCGTCGTAATATCCTCCGGCGGTGCCAATCTTTCTACCACTTTTCTTCCCGCTTTCCGGCGTGCGAAACTCCAACTTTGGATAGACGCTGTTGTAATGCACTTCCGCCCAAAAGCTCAGCCATAAATTCCTCTCGCCAAACTTCTCGGACCAGGACGAGTTCTTCCCGTCGTCCGGAGGAGACGAGTCGCCGCCTTTCTTGTTCGACGACGACGTTCGAATCGGCGTAATTTCCAAAACGCCGTTATCTAAATACGACGTGACTACGGTAATCTGCGCGCCGTACAAATCCGCGGCGGCTTGTAACGTGACGTGATCACCCCAGGTACCATCCGAGGCCATATCGTCGCAATAGTTCGAATACGCGGTTTGCATCATGAAAAACGCCGACTTGGCTTCCTCCGTCGAGGATTGCGGACTTGAAGACGACGAAGGCGCGTTTTTACTCCCGCCTTCCTCATTCGCCGCGACGACATACGCGGCATACCTCGACGCGTGTTTTCTCAACTGCCCAACAACGTTTTTCCGCACTTCCTCGTAAAACTCCGGCGTCCGAAACAACTGGTCGCTCAGCGCTCGAAACTGACAATTCCCGTCCCCGGAAACGACTTTCTCTCTCAACCCAAACGCGTCCAATCTCGCCAATAACACGTCGTGATCTCTCTCCACCTTTTCGCTATCTTCTCTGCTCAACTGCAACGCGATCCGTAAATCCTCGTCCTGGTTCCTTTTCGGCGTAATAGGCACCGACATTTGCCTCTTCACTTTAGATCTATCGTCTCCCGGGCTCTTCCTCAAAGGCGTATTCAAAACCTGCTCTCGCACCACGCCGTCCAACTTCCTCGACCAACTCTCGATCCGCTCTTGACCAACCCTACGTTTCCACCGTTCCAAAAGCATCTCGTACGACTCGTTTTCTTTTATTTCTTCTTCTATTTCCTCTTCTTCTCGTAAAGATTGCGCGAGTAAAAAATCGCTCTGCGTTGCCATTTTTCGATTTTTTTCCTCCAACTCGTCCTCCTCGAAGAGCATTTTTGCGATTAAAAAATCATTCATCTGCCTCTCATCATCATCCTCGTCGTCGTCCTCATTCGTCGTTTTCGTTGCGTTGTTCTTGTTCTTATTGCTCGAAGTCGTCGCCTGTTCTCCGCTCCACGCGCGGATGAGTTCTAACCGCGACGATGATTGGGACGAGGAGGAGACATTTTGTTTGCATTTCGAATCCCATTTTGTTCCGCTTTTCGTGTTGTTTATGTTTACGTTCTTCTTCTTCTTTAACGAATTCAAAGTCGATTTGATCGGATCTTTGTCCTTTTCGTTCTCATTTCCTTCCTTTTGTCCTTCGTCGTGTTTGGAGACGCAGCACCCCATTCTTTGCGCGCGCTCCTCTGTTTGCTCTTTCTCTCTGCGCTTAAAAAGAACGGATTTAAAGCGCGTCAAGGGGAGATTTTTATGAGTGATTTTGTGAGTGATTTTGTGTCTCTTTTGTACTCATTAAAAATACTCGATGATCAATGGTTATGTCTCTCTCTCTCTCTCTCTACTTTGAAGATGTTTGCTGCGATCTACATTTTCTCACCACTACTCTCTCCGTTTCTTCTCTCTCTCTCTCTTTCTCTCTCTCTGCCGCCGCCGCTGCAACAAACTCTTCTTCTTCTTCTGTCGCTTTTCTTCTTTCTCGTCAAAGTCGTTAAAAAGCGGCTTCGCACGCAACCTCTTCCGCGTTGACGGTGTTGATGAACTCCCCGTCGTCTCTTCTCGCGAGGAGAAGTTTTAAATTCTCTCGGTGCCGAACGGAGAAGATGACCCCGCCTTTACCGCCGACGAGCCAGCAATCCGGGCAGAGCGCGACGTCGCGCAGAGTGAATTGGATGTAGGAGTTGTTGGTGTTGTTTTCTTCGTCGTCGACGAAGGCGAGTTTGAGGACGTCCGTGCACTCTCGCGGAGTAGTGTTTGGGTCGTCTGTGATTGGCCCGGTGCGCGAGCGGACGCCGAGGAAGGCGCAGTCGAAAAGGAACTCAGAGGAAGGTGCGCGACGAGGCTCGGGGGAGGCGGCGGCTTGTTCGTTTGTCTCCGGGATGACGAGGAATTCGAACGGGACGCGGAAGGTGACGCCGGCGAGGCAGACGGTGCCGAGCGCGCCGAAGTTTACGGCGGTACCGGAGACGGTGAGTTGACGTCCTTCGTCTGATGGGGAGGTTCCTTTTGTGGACGCTCTAAAGTTTGCTCGAATATCGAGCGCTTCGAGCGTTTGGGACGATTCGCGTGGACAGGCGGCGACGTCGGTGTTTGAACACTTCGAGGACGAAGGAGGTGAAGGGGTGGTGGCGGTAGTAGGAGGCATTACTTCGTCTGTCGTTGGGGGAATAGTTGGAGTCGGAGTTGTGGTAGTAGTAGTAGTCGGAACGTCCACGGGAACCGTCGGACGAATCGTACCGAATCCAGTCGGCGGAGGAGACGTGATGACAGGTTCCTCGTCTGTCGGCAAAGACGTCGTTGGAGGAGGTAGCGTTTCAACACCATCGCTGACGTTATCAAACAGAGAAGGAGGTGTTACCGGTGCGTCGATTGCTTTTACTGTGATTGTCGACGCTGGTATATCCGTCGGCTTCCCCGGCTCGAGGGTAAAATATTTCGCGGTATCCGTGACTTCCTCTTCCGATGAGGATACTTCCCCAGTTGCGGTACCAGCATCGTCTTGTTTCGTGACGAGATATCCAGAGGTCCACGGCACGCCGTCGCCGCGATCCCACGCAGAAATTTTAGATGGCGACGCCGTAGAATTAAATCCACCTTCCATGGACTTTTTCAACCAGCACGAGTGAAAGGCGAAATCTACGCAATCCCCGACGCAGTATACCCATATGTCACAATTTTCCGTCGTGGCGCACGCATCGCAACACGCCGCCGCAGAAGAAAGAATGTTTTTGTTGCCATCGTTGAGTAAAACGCCTTTGAAGTTGGTGTTTGCTTGAGCGTTACACGCGTATCGGTTCGGAAGCTTTCTAACGCTCGGCGCAGGCGCATCTTCTTCCTCGCCGTCATCGTCGTCTAGAGGAGTAATTGCTGCGGCATCTGGTGCCACCAACTCGACGGCAGTAACCAACGCGCCTTTCGGAGAAGAACACTCTATTCGTTCTGCTATAGTCGGTCCGACAAAGTCGAATGTGTAGTAAGAACTACCGATGTTATTATCTACTACATCTTCCGAAATGACTTCGTTGTTTGGAAAGATGCTGAAGAGAATATCATCGTCGACATACAAAGGTTTCAGATAGCATCCTTCACAAAGAATGACGCCAAAATCGACTTCGATTAACACAACATATGCTGGAGGGATGCTGTCGCCGCTACTACCTTCCTGTTGCTGAGAGAATTGTGTTGTGCTTTCTGATCCACCACCACCGCCAGATAAGCTCACGGGCGCACTCAACGATGCGTAAAATTGGACATTCTCGCATCGAGGGTTGGTAATCTGTACAATCTCATCTCCTTGCTCGTTGTACGATACTATTTTATAACCATAGCACGTAAATTTGAGTTCTCGAGATGGATCGTTGATTCTTCTCCACGCGCCGTACGTGCCATCGCCAAGATTTTCGCGAAGCCACGGCGAGAGCGCAACGAGCGTCAGAGCGTTCTTCAAGCTCACTTCGCTGTTCTTATCGGGATTTCGTATATCACCGGCGAACGCGTACGATTCGTATTGCTCGGTGAAACCATTACCTCCGTTTATCGACGAGGTGATTGCTCCACGATCGTCTTTCCAGTAAATACTACTTTCGATATCTTTTAAAGCCTCTTCCGAGCAGAGCGTCGTCGTTGGAGGGCCTTGACTCACGTTCACCGTCGTGGAAGGAAGGAGGGCATCACCGCCCGCTCCAGAGTTTCCAGCCGCAAACTGGTTGTTCGCGCCTCCTGGCATATTTCCAGCCATTTGATTGGATGGAGAAATCACCCGAGGCGATTGGAAGAACGGAACGCCACCAAAGAATTGCAGTAAGTTTCTTCGCCGTCGTTGTTGTTGTTGTTGTTGTTGTTGTTCCGGCGCGACTTCTTCAAAATCGTTGAGTTCGCAAAATGGACGTCGAATAAAAGGTTCAGAAACGGCTAAAGCGTTCGAGTCTTCGCCATCGCCGTGCGAGACTTCAAATAAGGCACCGTCAGATTCTCTTCCCGTCACCGCGCACCCTCTGCACATTTCTACGTCCAATATTGTAAATTGTACGCCAAACGAAGTCGTTTCGCTCGACGTTCGCGCGCAAAGATCCTCGTCGGAATACCTACGACCAAAACCGTCGATGATTTGAATACCTAAGCACGTTCCAACGCCAGGCGTTAACGGATCCACGAACGATGACTCGTCGTAGAAACTGCTCGTGAACTCCTCTGTTTCGACTTCACCGCCTCTTGGAACGTAATATATCGGAATTTTAATCTCCGGCACGAGGATCGTTTCTTTATCGGTATCGTCGGCGACGGTGAGTGCACCCACGACGGAGTATTTTTTCGAGAGCGTAGGACTTTCAAGCGCAATCGCGAGAAAATTTTTCACACTTCGCGCGTCCGAACAGACGCCACCGTCCTCTTCTTTCGGAACGATGACTCCAGATCTCTTCACCACGCCGCGACGAATATCGATAGGGGATGTTGTTGTCGTCGTCGTCGTCTCTTCCGCCGTGAGGGTTTCATTCGCAACGATGATTGCAGACGTGCGAACGAGTGGGAATAACATGGATTCGTCGAAAGATTCCACGCGAACAATTTTTGCAACTGTGCCATCTGGTAAAGTTACTTCTTCACCTTCAACTTCGATACCTTCCGGAGACTCAAACGTTCTCAAGAAAAGTTTGCCGCTGGACGTCACCGTGAGCGCGGATTCACTCGCGCCAATCGTAGCGCTCGTTGCGCCCGAGAACAAACCGGCTTCAAAAGTAGCAGTACCATCGCCTATACGCACGAACTGTGATGTCGAATCTAGAAAGAAACTTCCGGGAGTATCACTCAGCTCAACCAGAATTCGAGACATGCTTGAAGTATTCCACGTGGTGTATTCGAGCGAAACTTGTCCATCAGCGGCGTCGCGAAGCACTGTAACGCCTTGATTTTTCAACCTCGGTGGAGATACAATGACTAATCTTGCCTCGCGATCAGTTTCTCCACCAATTATATCAAGTTCCGAAATAAGCATTCCGCCGTTTGAGAGCATGAGTCCTCGAATTATCGTGTTCGGGTCTTCGCTGTAGAAAGTTCGCGCCGAAATATACGCCAACGGAGAGTAATCTACCTCATTCTTTTGAGCGTAAAATGTCTCCACATCGACAAGCTCTCGTGAGTCTACGGCGAGTTTCTCGTCCACTGTTTCCGTAAATTCAGCCGCTGGGCACGTACTGCCGTACGTTGGTATAAAACCACACGCCGATGGGGCTTCAGAAAGTACTGCAGCGTGAATTTTCGAGACGATATCTGTGTCGGCAGCACTCGCGTTAATCGGAGAATCTGCCGTGAGAAGAAGAGATACAAAACCATCGCAGAAGCACTTTGCATTTTCGACGACGCGAAGTCGCCTACAACACATTTGCCAGTCGAGGTCTTGAAAGAATATTTCTGAGGCACCTGCAAGGTTTGGTACGCAAGAATCTTCAGCCGCTCTCACGGCGGCGTAACACGTCGATGCAGAAGGAATCGCCACCGAAACGTTTGTTTGAAACGTCGACGATGGTATCCACCAAGCGGTGGCATTCGTGAACGCCTCGAAGTCGAAACCCACTCCAAAACCACCAATGGTTGAACCACCTTCAACCAAAAATATATTCTGAAAATCGCTCGGCTTCGTGGTGCTGTATTTCTCGGAAACCCACGATTCGGCGTCTTCGATAATCCTCCAATCAAATCTAGCATCGATATCGCTCTCGACGTAGCCTTCTAGCGTTTCCGATAAATCATTAACGCAAACGTCTCTATTGTCGTTTGGAATCTCATCCATCGAAAAACCGCACGCTTCTGGTGCAATCTTGAATAAAGACAAGTAGAGGTCGGTCGAAAGCAACTGCTCCGCAAAGGGTGGGCAAAGACACCCGCGAGTCCAAAGCGAATACAAAACACCGCAGCACGCCGTGACATCGTAGGTCGTCGTGTCGACGCCGTTGTTCTCGGTAGTTTCATCGCTAACAACGACTCTTGTACACGTTTGCTCGATGGCGTCCGTGTAATTTAAACAGTTTTGGTAGTTTGCTCTATCGAAAAACTCTCTGAACATTTCATCGCGGATTTGATTCCCGCGTTGATCTATAGCAGATAACCCTCCGCTGAGTTGCTCCAAAACACCTTCTTCGACTACGTCAACGCCGGTTATGTCGCCTTCACTAACCAATAACGGAACACCGACGGCAACTGGAATCAAACGAGTTTCATTGATAAATTGCGTGACGTTTCGAACCATCTCGGTGACCGGGACGCCAATACGCTCGCGGATTTTCGGACATTGCTCGGAGATGTCGAATCCACATCCCAAAGGCGTAAAACCAACGAGTTTGCGCAAGAATGATTTTGCTCCTGCTGTATCCTCGAAGAGTTCCGTTCCTTTTCTTTCGTCTTCCACAGCGTCACAAAGACAATTTGAGCGGTTCAAAGCGAACGCCGCGTCGCAACACGGGGCGATATCTGCAATCACCGGCGTAATGCTCTCACTTGACGTGACTTTGCGGCAAATGTAACGAGTCGCTTGTACGGTTTCACCGCACGTCAAGTCTTCTTTTAATCGACCAGAATCTTCGTCAATGACGCGTTTCCACGCGTTTGATCTATCGCGCACGTCTCTTTCAGCTGGCAGTTTCAAGAACGCCGAAAGCGCGTCGCGATCTTCGCAAATCTCGTCGCCATACTTGATTCTGAATCCACAAGCGAGTGGAACAAAGTCCACGAGCTTTTCGACAAACGTCGCGTCGCGTTTTGCAAACGTATCGAGAACTTCATCGTCACAGAAGCACGAAGCGCTATCCATATCTGAGACGGCCAAACAACATCCCGGGAAACTTGCTGGATTCGGGTTTCCGTTTCCAACGTCGCAGAGCTGATCCACGCGGTTGACTCGTCTTCTACACGCGACGAGAATATCCGCGGCATCTGAAGTTGGGACGAGTGCAATAACTCTCACAAATCTAGTCGCGGTAACTTCGCACCCACTCGAGTCGACAATTCGATACGACACCGGGTATACACCGGGCGTTGATGTATCGACAGCTGAGTTGTCAATATCAATCTGCGAGGTGATATCGCCGTCTTCTTCGTCGAACGCAGTCGCACCTTGCTCGACGTATACGCCAGAAAGCAATAGTTCATTTTGCGTAGCGGCAGAACCGCCGAGAACCTCAAGTGAAGGGCACACATTCGGCGGTGGAGGGAAGGGAGAAGGAGGCGGCGGCGATGGACTCGGAGGAGGAGGGAAGGGACTTGGGGGAGGCGGTGATGGACTTGGTGGAGGTGGAAATGGACTCGGGGGAGGCGGCGATGGTTCAGCTGGCACCGGAGGTGGCGGCAAAGGTACTTCCGGAGGCGGAGGAAACGGTGGTGGCGGTGAAGGTGGCGGCGGTGATGGTGAAACCGGAATCGGAGGTGGAGGTGGTGACGGTGAAATTGGCGGGGGAGAAAATGGAGGTGGTGATGGTGCAAACGGAGGAGACGGCGACGGAGGAGGAGGGGGTGGAGGAGGAGATTCGAGCACCACGGGAGGCGGCGGCGAGCTTGGCACAGCTGGAGCTTGCGGGGGAGGAGATTCAGGAGGAGGAGGAGGAGGAGATTCGAGCACCACGGGAGGCGATGGTACAATCACTTCGACTGGTGCTTGCGGGGGAGGAGATTCAGGAGGAGGAGGAGGAGGAGGAAGAAGAAGCTCTTCGTAATCGTCCGGAAATTCGTCGAGCGGTGCCGGCGGTGGAGATAACGGTGGTGGCGCAAGGGGTGGAGGACTTGGCGGCGGCGGCATCGGTGAAGAGGGAGAAGGAGGAGGCGAAGCCACAAGAACAACTTCCACGGGCGCTTCCGGTGAGAGCGGTGGTGGAGGTTGTGGACTCGAGGGAGGCGATGGTACAATCACTTCGACTGGTGCTTGCGGTGAAACTGGTAGTGGTGGTGGCAGAAAAGGAGGAGGAGGCGGTGGCGGCGGCGACGCTTCGACAATTTCAACCGTGGGCGATTGTGGTGGCGGCGGCGGCGACGCTTCGACAACTTCAACCGCGGGCGATTGTGGCAACGGCGGCGGCGGTAAAGGAGTAGACGGAGCAGATGGAGGAGGTGATATTTCAACCACGACCGGCGGTGCTTCTTCGACGCACTCTTCTGTTGTTGTAAGGATGCGTAAATCCGTTCCACACAAAAATGGTCCAACTAATCGAATCGTCTCGATTTTAGACGCACCCAATATGTTTTTAACATCCGCGTCGCAAAAGCACCGATCGTTGTTTGCCGTCTGTATCAAACTACAACACGTCTGCGAAATCGTGCTTTGCTGACCGTTTTCCACAAACAGCGCGCTACAATCCGTATTAATTGACTCTGTGAGGAGGACGCACGGAGAGCGAGGAATTGGTGGAGGAGCGAATGGTGGAGGAGGAGAAGGCTGCTGCGGCGCCAACGGAGACGGAGGAATCGGTGGAAACGGCGATGGTGGGGGCGACGCTGGGGCAAAGGGTGGAGGACTGGGACTGAGCGGCGGTGGTGGATTTGGAATAGGTGGAGGTGGTTGTGGATACACCGGAGGTGCCATTGGTGGTGGGGGGTTCGGCATCGGCGGCGGTGGATTGGGAGCAGCCGGTTGAAGAGGTGGCGGCGAAGCGACGACTAAAACCGGTGAAGGCGGCGGTGGCGACGGAGATGTAGGAGGAGGTGACGCGATCACCAACGGAGGCGGTGGCATCGGAATTAGAGGTGGAGAAGATGGCGGTGGTGGAGATTCAACCGAAACAACTACAAACGGTGCGCGCGGCGGCGGCGGCGACACAGAAGGAGGCGGGGGAGAAATTTCAACCGTAATCACTTCTTCCACGGGCACACATTTCTCTCCGATCAAAAGTGGCTCCGTCAAATCGCACACGGCTTCGGCAACCAACAGCACATCTTCTCGATCACCGAGTTCTGCTAAAGCGTCGTTTTCACAGAAACAGCGATCTACGTTCGACGCTTCCAACAACTGGCAGCACTTGGTCGTATCGCCAGATCTGGCTTCTGGTTCCGCGAGCAAAGGCGTGCACGCATCTCTTAGCGCGTTCGTCTTGGAGGCGCACGATTTTGGAATCTCAAATGGCCCGATTGGTCTCGGAGAAACTCTCCCGGATGCCCAAGGAACGCCCTCGCCGCGTTCCCAAGCCGGGAATTCTTCCGAGACTAAAAATTCAGCCGGAGCTTTCTTTAGCCAACATTCGCCGAAACCGTAATTAAAATAGGCGTTGGAGCAACCATCTTCGTTTTCACAGAAAACATAAACATTGCAATCAGATCTTTTCTTGCACTCGATGCAGCACGATTCCACGGAGTCTACGATCAAATCAGTACCAACGTTGAGAGGATCACCTTTGTAATTCGCGCGTTGCTCGATCTCGCAGCTTTCACTGGTCGGTTCGGGCAACTCGCCAACATCAATTCGAGAAGTGACGATACCAGAGGTCCAGTTAACGTTCGGGCCTCTCGCGTATGCGGCAGGAGACTCCAACGACGCGTCCGCGATATTTAAAGGAAACGTTTTCAAAGTGCACGTGCGATAGGGGTATTCATCGCATCCTCCTTCTGAATCGCAAAATACCCAAAGCTCGCAGTCTGCGTTTGCCAAACACGCCGCACAACACGCTCCAGCATTCACCGCAAGGTCTACAGTCACATTTGCGATGACATCTCCGATGTAGTTGGCGTTTATCTCTGCGTTACAAGGTGGGAACTTCACGTCGCTCGTATCTCTCGCGATCGGTTCAACAATTTTATCGAGCAAAATTCCAGATGTGTAGGTGACGTCCTCGCCTCGAGATCCCGGAATCTCAGTATCGACGCTTGCAGAAATTATTGCCTGGTCCAAGACCTTCAAAGTACATTGTGAATAAGATGACACGTATTCATTCAGACCACAACCACCAGCTTCGTCTGTGCAGTACGTCCAGACGTTGCAGTTGGGATTTTCTTGGCACGCTACGCAGCAAGCGTCTGCGGAAGAGGCGAGAAAGACACCTTCGGTAATATCCTCGCCGTTGTAGTTTGCGTTCTCTTCGGCATTGCACGCGCGAATCGGAGGTGCGAGCTCTGCATCGCCTTCACAGTACAGCGAAGAAGAAGAAGAAGGAGACAAAGCAGGAGAAGAAGGTACTGTTTCAGTTGTCGTTTCAGTTGTTGTTGTCGTCGTCGTCGTCTCATACCTAGCCCAGACATTGTCGTTACCTCCGACGATGAAACAACCGGGACACAACTTGACGTTCTCGTTCAAGAGAACTCGAAGCTTTGACCCATCGAGTGAGACTTCAAACCTCGCGTCTTCGCACGAAAAATTTGTGATCTGCTCTCGCATATCGAGCATTTCTGGAGGTGTCGCGATTGCTAAACCTTCGCACGTAATTGACGTGGCGGTAGTAGAAACGTCTTCACCTTCTTCGATTAAATCGATTTCGAGCACTAAATCGGTGAGATCTAACGTGAGACACGTTCTTTGCCCGAGTACTCCAGAGACTAACGATGATGAAGCGTCAACAGTAGTCAATCGTCGCGGTTTCACCGTCGTAAACGTAACGTCTACGAGTGACGGACACGCGTTTAAATCCAAACCGACGTTTGGGTTCCAGCCAAAAATCATGTTCGGACTCACAACCGCGACGGAGGAGGATAGCGTGTTCATCGCTTCGACGTCGCAAACTGGCGCTCGTAACGTCATCAACGATTCGATTTTTTTACTCTCGACGTGCTTAAAAGAAAAAAGGAAGTTTGAGTACCCGCCGACGAGAAACTCGCCTGGGAGCAAAACGACGTTTGCGCCGAAAGTAACTCTCGGTCCAACATCGTCCATCGTGAGCGAAATCTCTTCGCAAGACACATCGTTCCTGCCCTCGTTGGAAGAGGAAGAAGAACCTTTCGGAAGTATTTGTCCACCCCAACACGCAAAGACAAACTCCTCCTTTGGTCTCGGTTCGTACGTCGTCTCGCCCGAAACTTCGTCCTCCACGGCAACCGCTCTCGACCATTGAAAAGGCAACGTTACTCCGGCCAAAGATACCGGATCGTTCACGTTCGCTCCACTCGCTCTTGTCACCACGATTGAAACGTACGTCTCTCGTGATGCATCCACGACGTTTCCGGCAATCGCACCGAGTCGCAACACTTCCTCCGAAGGCGAAGACGACCACGTGTACACGCTAAACGCGAGGTTGCCGTCGGCGAGATCCGCGCACGCGCTCAAATCCTCGCCAACTCCTGGATCCTATTTTGTGAAGAAAACGAAACAAAAAACATCAAAAATCGCTCGTCAGTATTTCTGTCATCATCCGCGCTTCTCTGCGATGCATATTCGAGAAGAGTGATCGTTTGCTTCAGACGCGAACGCGAAGACGAACCGAAACGCGCGAAAAGGCGGTTTGGAAATTCCAAGAGAAAACTCTTTTGTTAACAAAAAAGAACGAAACGCTCTCGCGCTTACCTGCAATGCCCTC
>Ga0209308_10001611_pt1 | contig 20660 bp, 5 predicted proteins | sample COGITO_mtgs_1204_3_FD_184806 | JGI IMG/M metagenome (GOLD analysis project Ga0209308, IMG submission 184806) | Pelagic marine microbial communities from North Sea - COGITO_mtgs_120405 (SPAdes) (version 2) | ecosystem: Environmental > Aquatic > Marine > Epipelagic ...
ATTTGAAAGACTTGGAATGGGACGTGAGGATGAATATTTCTGGAAGACCGCACAGGAACGTGAAAATTCATCCGAAGAGGGTGAAAAATAAATAAAAATAGGGATAGGAACCCCTCAAAAAGTTCTATTATAACAAAATAGGAGCAAAATGGGCAATTCACCGGTTGATAGAAGTACAAGTTATATGAAAGAAGTGTGGGGAACAACAAGTTTGACCACAGATTACTGGTCGTTACCCAAAAAAACGAATGATCCAGAAGAAAGAGTACTTCAAGAGATCATGCATGATGATTTAAAGAATGGGCAGATTAATCTTCAAGAATAAGAGTATAAATAAGTTAAGAAAACTCTAGTCAAAAATGGCAATTCAGAGGATATCTAGAGCATTTAAAGATATTAGTTTATCATTTATACCTCACCCAATTACTAAAGACCTACCTGTTCTCAAAAATGAGGCAGCAATTCGTAGATCTGTGAGAAATATTGTTCAAACAATACCAACCGAAAAATTTTTCAATTCAATATTCGGATCTGACGTAAGGGGTAGTTTATTTGAATTTGTTGATTTCGGTACTGCCTCTGTAGTCAGTGATCAAATTATGATATCCATTAGTAATTTTGAACCAAGGGTTAATAATTTACAAGTTGAGGTTCTACCAAGACCAGACCGTAATGCATTTGATGTTACTGTAGTATTTGATATTATTGGTCAAGAGTTTCCAACACAAGAATATTCATTCCTTTTAGAGGCAACAAGGTAATATGCCTTTTACAAAATTCGCTAATTTAGATTTCGATCAAATAAAAGAATCTATCAAAGATTATTTACGTGCAAATTCTGATTTCTCGGGGTTTGACTTTGAAGGTTCTAATTTTTCAGTATTAATTGACACCTTAGCATATAATACTTACATAACAGCATTCAACTCAAATATGGTTGTGAATGAGTCTTTCTTAGACTCTGCAACACTCCGTGAGAACGTTGTTTCTCTTGCTAGGAATATTGGATATGTTCCTAGATCAAGAAGCTCTGCAAAGGCATCTATGACCTTTATAGCGAACGTAAATAATGTAAATGAGTCTCTTTCATCAACGTTGACATTGAAGAAGGGTTTAGTTTGTGTTGGAAATACAAATGATACTTCATATACATTTTCAATATTAGAAGACATACAAAGACCAACTAGTTTTGTAAATTTAAATGTTGGTGGTGTTCCTACTACTGTAGTATCGGCAATATTTGAAAATATAGAAATTTATGAGGGAACATTCCTTGAGAAAAAATTCGTAGTTGATTCATCTTTAAATCAAAAATTTATTCTTAATAATTCATTTATCGATACTTCAACAATAAAAGTATATGTAAAGAAAGAGGGAGAATCTGGATTAGGAATAGAATATAAATTAATTAACAATATCACTGATGTTACAGGAAATTCTTTTGTTTATTTAATACAAGAAATTCAAGATGAAAAATACGAACTTTTATTTGGTGATGGTTTTATTGGAAGAAAATTAGAGTCTGGAGAAATAATTACTGTAAACTATCTCACTACTGATGGAAAAGATGGTAATGGTGCTAGTACATTCTCATTTTCTGGCAATATAGTTGATAGTAATGGGAACTCAGTTGCTCCAGATCCAATTACTATCATCACAAATCAATCATCTCAAAATGGTCAAGAAATTGAATCCATAGATTCTGTTAAATACTTTGCTCCAAGAATATATTCGGCACAAAATAGAGCAGTTACTGGAAGAGATTATGAGTCAATTATAAAAACAATATATCCAGATACTGAATCCGTATCAGTTGTTGGTGGTGAAGAATTAGATCCTCCAGAGTTTGGAACCGTTCAGGTTTCAATAAAACCTAAAAATGGATTTTTAATATCCGAGTTTAATAAATCTAGAATTTTATCACAACTTAAACAATATTCAATATCTGGTATTAATCAGAAAATTATGGATCTTAAGATATTATATGTTGAGATTGATTCATCTATTTATTATAATGATTCAATGGTGTCTTCACCAGAGGATTTGAAATCTAAAACAATTAATTCAATTGTAATGTATTCCAAATCAGTCGATTTAAATAAATTTGGAGGAAGGATGAGGTATAGTAAACTATTGAAAACTATTGACGATGCTGACACTTCTATAACATCAAATATTACCAAAGTTACGATAAGAAGAAATTTATTTGCACTACTTAATCAATTTGCACAATATGAGTTATGTTTTGGAAATCAGTTTCATGTTTCTGAAGATGGAAGAAATATTAAATCTACTGGATTTACTATTTCTGGTGAAAATGGTATTGTATATTTGACTGATATACCAAATGCCGATAAAAAAACTGGAATTCTTTCAATTGTTAAAAATTTATCCGATGGGAGTATAAGAGTCATTGCAAAGTCTGCAGGAACAGTAGATTATATAAAAGGTGAAATTAATTTAGGAACGGTAAATATTACATCAACTGTTCATCCAAATAATATTATAGAGATACAAGCATTTCCAGAGTCAAATGATGTTGTGGGATTAAGAGAACTTTATATTAATTTTGACATTGGAAAAAGTAAAATAAATATGATTAAGGATGTTATTTCATCTGGAGATGAAATATCAGGTACAGTCTTTACCAGAGATTTTTACACATCAAGCTATTCAAACGGAAGTTTAATCAGAGAGTAATATGATACAAACTGGAATTGAATCTAGAGTCAAGATTCAGGACATAATTTCTAATCAATTGCCGGAATATGTTTTTGATGAAAGTCCAATGGCATTGGACTTTTTAAAACAATATTATATTTCTCAAGAGTATCAAGGTGGTCCTGTTGATATTGCAGAAAATCTTGATCAGTATTTAAAAGTAGATAATTTAACTCCAGAAGTAGTTGTAGGATTTACAACTTTATCTTCCGATATTGGATATGTTGATGACACAATTAGTGTTATTAACACAAAAGGATTTCCTGAGCAATATGGACTGTTAAAGATTGATGATGAAATTATAACATACACTGGAGTTACTACAAACACTTTTACAGGATGTATTCGTGGTTTTAGTGGAATTACTAGTTATCATAATGATCTAAATGCAGAAGAATTGGTATTTTCAGATACAACTGCGGATTCCCATACTTCAAATTCCGTAGTACAGAATTTAAGTTCTTTATTTTTAAAAGAATTTTATAAAAAATTAAAATTTACATTTACTCCTGGATTTGAGAATAAAGTTTTTAAACCCGAAATAAATGTTGGAAACTTCATAAAAGAATCTAGATCATTTTATGAATCCAAAGGTACTGATGATTCTTTTAGAATACTATTTAATGTATTATTTGGAGAAACTCCAAAAATAGTTAATCTTGAGGAATATTTAATAAAACCATCAGATGCAAAGTTTATTAGAAAAGAAATATGTATTGCCGAAGTTATTGGTGGTGACCCTACGAAAATAATTGGACAAACATTAACAAAATCAACAGATCCTACAACTAATGCTTCCATATCTTCAGTTGAAATATTTACAAGAGATCAAAAGGTATATTACAAAATAGGGTTATTTGTTGGATATGGTGATAATAGTAATGTTCAAGGTAATTTTATAATTACTCCTAACTCAAAAGTTTTGGAGAATGTCAGTATTGGTGCTTCAATAATATCTGTAGATTCTACAATTGGATTTGGACAGACCGGAACAATATATTCCGGAAATAGTACTATTACATATGTTGATAAGAGTATTAATCAGTTTTTAGGATGTTCTGGAGTTGTTGATACCATTACTGCCACAGATAGTATTTTTTCGGATGATACATATTTTTCCTACGAAGATGGGGATGTAACAAAAAAAGTTGTTCTTAGGTTAACGGGAGTCCTTTCAAATTTTGTTCAAAAATCAGATTCAATTTCTGTTAGTGAAGGACAAATCTTAGGAGTTAAGAGTATTGGAACTTTAATTGAAAATCCAGAACAAAATAAAACATATACAGAAATTTTTGCAAATTCTTGGATTTACAATACTAGTTGTTCAATAGAAATTGATAGTTTTATTGGAGGATCAAATCCAACTGGTGTTGTATTAAAAACTTCTGTTGATAGATCTCAATTGAAAAAAGGAGATCGAGTAGAATTTATTGACGAATCGACAAATAATGTAATATATCCTACAGATACCTCAGATATACCATTTGTAAATGCTGATATTACATCCAATTCAGTTTCTATAGGAAATCTAAGTTTTTTCTCTCCAAATGAAGAACAGTCCATAAAGTTAAGAAGAAAAATCAATAAGGCAAGTAGTGCTTTTGTTCCTTTTAAATATCAAAATAATAGTATTATTTCTGATGTTCAGAACATATATGTTGACGATAATAATTTTGCATATGTAGCATCAAATTCACTTCCATCCTGGGGAAATGGATTTACAAATTCATATGCATATCAAATAAAACAAGACATCATATCATCATTCATCTCTTCTTCTTCTGGAAATATTATTGATTTTAATGAAAATACTGGACTATATTCTACTATTTTCTTTGATACTCCTGTTTCATTCATAACCGGAGACAAAGTTCAATATATTTCATCTGGAGAACCTCTAAAAGGACTGGAGGAAGGAGGTTCTTACTATATCAAAGTTTTATCTAATAATAAACAAATAAAACTTTATACATCTTCTTCATTTTTAATTTCCGATACAAACGCTGTTGAATTTAAATCAAATACAGAAGTATTAGAAACTCACACATTTACTTTATTTTCTCAAAGATCGAAAATAATAAATCCTCAGAAAATTTTAAAGAAATTTTCTTTAAATCATAATATTAAGAATGGAATTGGAGAGAATACAATTCCAGGATCAACTGGAATGCTAATTAATGGAGTTGAAATTACCAATTACAAAACTTTAGATAAAATTTATTATGGTCCAATAGATAATGTTAAAGTTTTAAATGGTGGAATCAATTTTGACACTATTAATGTTCCGAAGATAATAGTATCTAATGGTGTTGGGACTACATCTTTAGTTCAACCAATTATAAGGGGAACAGTAACAGATATAATCGTAGATAAGCAAGATTTTGATATTGAGGAAGTATTATCAATTAATATTACTGGTGGGAATGGAACTGGAGGGTTTTTTGAACCAATATTGAATAAAAGAAGAAGGGAAATGCTATTTGATGCAAGATCTATCTCTGAAGGTGGAGGTATAAGTACAACTACTAATCAATTAACATTTTTAGACGATCATAATATTTCGAACGGGCAAAAAATTACTTATAGAAACAGTGGCAATGAAAGTGTTCCTATTGGAATAGGAGTATCTTCATTATTAAATAATAAAAATTATTTTGCAAAAGTTGATAATAATAAAACAATAGTATTATTCAATAATTTTGATGATTACTTGAGTGAATCTAATCAAATTTCTTTTGCAAATGATTCCACAAGTGGAGTACATAAATTCGTAATAGAATCTGCAACAAATACTGTTTCAGAGATAAAAATTATAGAAGGTGGATCATTTACAAATAGAAAACTTTTAGTCAAACCAACAGGAATTTCTACTTCACAAAACACAATAAACTTTAATAATCATGGATTTTTAAGTGGAGAAATTGTAGAGTATTCACCTGTTGTTGGATTGGGAACCACACAACCACAAACTATTTCTGGATTAACTACGACTAATCAATATTTCATTTTAAGAAATGATGAAAAATCCTTTAGAGTATGCGATGCTGGTATTGGAGGGACAAATGTTGCAAATTATGCCCAAAATAATTTTGTAAAATTATCTTCCGTTGGAACTGGATTTCAGCAGTTTAAATACCCAGAAATAAAAGCAAGTATTGAGTTTACGACAGTTGGTATCGGAACTTCAACACAAATCCAATCCATAACTGCAACTCCAGTTGTTAAGGGATCTATTGAAAGAATTTATGTTTATGAACCAGGAACCGGATATGGATCAAATATTTTAAATTTTGAAAAAAAACCTACTTTTTCACTTAAAAATGGTAGAGATGCTCAAATAACTCCTATTATAGTTAATGGATCTATTAATCAAACAAATATACAGTTTGGAGGATACGAATATTTTTCGACTCCGGATTTAATAGTTTCAGATCCAACTAATATGGGTAGTGGTGCTAAGTTAAGGGCTATAGTCACTAATGAAAGAATTACTGGTGTAAATATTATTAATGCAGGAATAGGGTATTCCACTTCTAGCACAATTAAAGTTGTTTCTAGTGGAACTGGTCAAATTTTAGATGCGTCTATAAGAGGACTTACTATCAATCAGGTTGAAAAAATTGTTAAAAAACAAACTGAATTATTAAAAGATGTTGATGATGAGTTATCATATTCGGTACTTGCATATTCTAAAGATTTGCAGTCTTCATTCAATGAGAATACTGAAGATTTGTCTAATATTATTGGATGGGCATATGATGGAAATCCTATATATGGACCATATTCAATCGTAGATCCAGATAATATGGACTCTGGTATTAAGATCATGACATCTAGTTATGTGTCAAATATATCTAATATCTACGATAGACCATCAATAGATGACTTTCCTTTGGGATTTTTTGTCGATGATTATAGATACGACTCTCAAAATGGTAATCTTGATAAAAATAACGGAAGATTTGTAAAAACGAAAGATTTTCCAAATGGAGTGTATGCATATCATGCGTCTATAGATGCTATTACAAGAGAGCCACAATTTCCATATTTTATTGGAAATTCTTTTAAGTCAAATATTATTGATGAAAATCAAAGTTTAAATCAAAAATTTGATTTTCATAATTCATCTCTTTCTAGAAATACTTTAGGATATAAAATTTTAGAAAAAGGTGCTAGTAATGATTTTATTATTGAAAATAGTAAAATCGACCAACAACAAATAATTGTTGAAGATATTGAAGATGGATCAGTTTCTAAAATCTCTGTTATTAATAGTGGAGATGATTATAAAGTAAATGATTTATTGAATTTTGATAATGATGGCACTAATGGTGGAGGAATTTATGCTAGTGTTTCATCATTAAAAGGAAGAAATATTGATAGAATTGATACTTCATATGAAACTTATAATGATGCAGTATTTACTTGGAGAGGAGATGATAAGGTAACTGTAACAATTTCACCTTTTCATACATTATTAGATAAAGATTATATTTCAATATCTGGATTTAGTACTTCAAATCTTTCTACACTAAATGGATATTATAAAATTAATGTTCCATCTATTTCAACTGTGGGATTGGGAACAAGTATATCTGCCGGAGCAGGTACAACTGAAATATATGTAACACGAATTCCACCAGGTGTTTCTGTTGGTAGTAGTATTGGGATCGGAACTGAAACTTTGGAAATATTAAATGTATATCCAGATAAAAATGTTTTTAGAGTAAATAGAGGTCTTCCTGGAACCGGACATACTATAGGAGTTGCAGTATCATTTAAACCAAAAACATTTATAATTGATAAAAAGGTAGATTATTTTGAATCTGAATTAAATAATAGAATTTACTTCAATCCACAAGAATCTGTTGGTTTTGGAACAACGGCAGGATTGGGATATGAAGTATCGTATTCTTTCGGAGAAGAGATAATTACAGGATCTATTCCTACACAAAGAATTAGCATCAAAGGGCACCCATTTACAACTAATCAGAAACTTACATTTAGTCAAAATGGCAATACTGGTGCCATTTCAATTTCAACATCTCCTACAGGATCACTATTTAATTTACCAGCAACAGTTTATGCGGTTAATAAATCTCCAAGCACTATTGGTATAAAAACTTCTTTGACTTCTGACGAAGTTTTCTTTGTGTCCGGAGGTGATAATGTTGATGATTATTATTTCGACACCAATAAAATACAAAAACTTGGAAAAGTTGAGAAAATTTTATCAACTGTTTCAATATCAACTTCTCATTATCATGGATTAATTAAAGATGATTTAATTATCATGAATGTGAGACCTAATCTTTCTGTTGGTATTGGAACTTCTACGGCAGTAAGATTATCTAGAAATTTATTAACAAATAATTTACAAATTAATCCTATAGGATTTAACTCTTTGGGAATTAATACATCTACAAATGAAATTAACATTCAAAATCATGGTTTAGAGACGGGAGATAAAGTATATTATGAATCTGATGAGGTATCTTCTGGTTTAAATACTGGTTCATATTTTGTATATAAGGTTGATTCTGACAATATTAAGTTTGGTATCAGTAATATTAATGTAAATGAAAATCCACCATTAGTTGTAAGTATTGGAGGAACTGGTGGTTCATCTCAAACTATATCTTTAATTAATCCGAGAATAGAATTATTATCAAATAATAATTTAGTATTTGACCTTTCAGATTCTTCTTTGGAAGGACACTTATTTAAATTTTATTATGATAAAGATTTTAACAATGAGTTTATATCGACTGGTTCTACGGAAACTTTTAGTGTATCTGGTTTTGGAACAATAGGAATATCCACTAATGCTTCGGTTACTATTAATAATAGTTCTGAACTACCAAAAAAACTTTATTACTCTATAGAAAAATCTGGATACATAAGTTCTTCCGATAGAAGTGTAAATAATTTTTCCGAAATTGTATCAGTTGATAGTAAATATAATCAAATTTATAATGTTTTTGGTATAGGATCAACCACTTTTCAAATTTCTTTACAAGAATCTCCAGAAAAATTTTCATATACATCTTTAGAGTGTGATAATTTAGAATATACAACAACTTCAACATCAGCATCTGGTCCAGTAAACAATGTCAATCTTATATCAGGTGGGTCTCAATATAAAAAATTGCCTGCACTTTCATCCGTAAATACAACAAATGGCAAAAATTTATCTGTTTCTTTAGGTTCTAATGAAATTGGTTTACTTAAAGAATCTAGAGTTATTAATGAAAAATTTGAATATTCTTCAGATAAAACTTTACAACCAAAAGCTAATATATCCCCGAATATTATTTTGAAAGATTCTAATACAATTGGAATTGTGACCATAACTTCTGGTGGATCTGGATATGTAAAACCCCCAAAAATTATAGTTGTTAATAACAACACAAGAACTCCATTAGATAATGGAGTGATACTATCCAAATTGACTGGAAACTCAATTACTGATTTGATCGTTGATACTAAACCTAAGGGAATATCTGATCAATCAGCAGAACTTTTTGCTATTGATAACACTAATGGAGTTAGTGTTAAAACAGTTCAGTCATCAGGAAATAGTGGAATTTTTACATGTATTATTACAACACCACCATTAGGATTTTCTGTAGATGTTTTTGCTCAAGGTGAAAAAGTTTTTGTGGAGGGAATACAAAGAAAAAGTGATGATGGAGATGGATTTAATTCTGCCGATTATGGGTATAAATTTTTTGAAGTGGTGGAGTATTTAAATAAAACGACACCTGGATTACTTGATGACCAAGTTACCCTTAGTATTGCGGGATTAGGAACAAATGTTGGAATTGCAAAAACAATTCAAGATTCATTTGGAACTATTGTTTCTAAAAAGAATTATCCAACTTTTTCAATTTCATTATCACCATCAAAATTTGAAATTGGTGAAACATTAATATCTGATGGTATTGAAAGAGATCTTAAAGTTATTGGATATAGTAATACAGGAACAATCAAGATATTTGGATCGTATAACCTTTCCGTAAATGAAATAATTACTGGAAGATCTTCAGGAAGTGTTGGCACTGTACAATCTATAACAAATTATGATGGAATTTTTGAAATTAAATTTTCTAATAGAAAAAATGAAGGTTGGGAAAATGAAACTGGAAAATTGAGTGAAGATTATCAAGTTCTTGCAGATAATGATTATTATCAAAATCTTTCATATTCTATCAAGAGTAGACAAGAATGGGATGATATCAAAACACCCGTCAATAGTTTAGTTCATTCAATTGGTGTTAAAAATTTTGCAGATACAGAAATTATTTCTGATGGAGACGAGAGAGTTGGAGTTAATAGTACTTCGAATTCAACAACAATTGTAGTAGACTATATCAGTGAAAATAGAGTTGATAAAATCAATATTTTTGATTTTGTAACAGATATTGATCTTTTACTAGGTAAATCTAAGTTTTTAAAATTAAAAAATAAAAAACTTACAAACTATCAACAATCTACATCTAATAGAGGTTTGAGAATTGATGATATAAGTGATCAATTTTCTAATTTTGAAGATGAACCTTTTGAATATAAAGATATAATAAAAATTGATGAAGATCTTTCTTATTATAACTATCTATTTAAAGTTTCTGATATAAGTGAAAAAAATCAAGTTCAATTGACAAGCTTAGTATTTTTAAATAATACAGTCAATGGTAATATTGCTATTTTAGAAAAACAATCTTTATCTAATGTGGGGTCTGGACTAACTATATCTGAACAAGAAAAATACGGTGATTTTTCAATAGAAACTAATGAGTTTGATGAAAAGTATATAAGATTTACTCCCAAAGATCCTTTTGATACTGAATATGACATTAAATATATTCAGAAAAAATTTGATGATACAGTTATTGGGGTAGGTACAACATCAGTAGGATTTGTTGATATAACTTCCCGTAGTCAAGAAATTCTTACAGGTAGTACAGACAGTATTATTGGAGTAGCAACTGATAAATTTACATCATTTCATGTTAATGCACAAGTTTATAAAGAAATTACTAATGAGATGAATTTTGTCGAGTTATATGTAACTCATGATGGAACAGATACAAATATTTCAGAATTCTATTTTGATACTGAAGATTTTTCAAGATCAAATAATTTTATAGGATCTTTCGGTGCGGACATAGACACTTCTGGATTATTTAATTTAAATTATACTAATGATACAGATGAAGATGTAATTGTTAAGTCACATATAGTTGGATTTGGAACAATTTCTGTTGGGGTTGGAACATTTAGATATATTTTACAAAATCAACCAGAGGGTAACGAAAGATCTGCAATTTATGAATCTGGAATATCTACGACTACTTCTGGTATTTCCACTTCTTTCTTAAGATTGAATAAAAACAATTTCGATTCTGCAAGATCTTTAGTCGAAGTTAGTATCGGATCTACAAAATCAATCCATCAAATTATGATGGTTCAAGATGTTACTAATATTTACATTCAGCAATATTCATTGTTGTCAATAGGAAGTACAAGTGGAGTAGGAACTTTTGGAGGAGAATATTCCGGGGATGATGTTGTAGTTAACTTTTATCCAGATTCTAATTTTATTGGAGATATACAAATTAATTCTTTTAGTGAGTGCTTATACAATAAAGTTGATTTTATCAATAAAGCACCAAATCTAATATATGGTAATTCTATAGAAACATTAAATACTGACTCATACTTAGCAATTAATGGAGATAGAATTAATAAAGAAGATTTCATCTTAAGATCAAATAATACTCCAATTTTCGCAAAATCATTTAATCCATCAAATAATGATATAGTTAATCTTTCAACTGGATTATTTTCAATTGATAATCACTTCTTCAGTAATAATGAAGAATTAATCTATACACCAAAATCTACTTTTGTTGGTGTTGGATCAACTCCAATGACGTATAAAAATGGTTCTACTATCTCAGAACTTCCCTCACAAGTTTTTGCAATTGTTAGTGATGATAATAGTTTTTCAATATCAACAACTAAAGCAGGATCGGCCGTTACATTTACATCTGTAGGTGAAGGAAATGCTCATGAATTTGTAATGGCAAAGAGAAATGAAAAATCTATCATTGCTATTAATAATATCACACAATATCCAATTGCCTCCACTAAAATTGTACAAAGTTTATCTGGAAATGGTGGAAGTATTTCAACTACAGCAACTATCTTCACTTTAAGTGGTATTTCAACCATATATCCTCTTGATATATTGAGGATTGATGATGAATACATGAAAATTGTTAATGTTGGATTTGGAACAACAAATATTGGACCCATTTCTAATATTGGAACAGAATCTTTGATTGAAGTTGAAAGAGGGTTTATTGGATCATCTTCAACATCCCATACAGACGGTACATCATCTAAAATTTATAAAGGATCTTACAATATTGCCAATGATAGAATTTTCTTTACAAAAGCACCTAGAGGTAACCCTAATGTCGAAAGAGAAAGTAATAATTTAGTATTCCAAACATCAGATTTTTCTGGTAGAGTATTTCTTAGAAAAGACTATACTACAAATACTATTTTTGATGATATTTCTGATGAGTTTACTGGAATTGGAAGAACATTTACACTTACTGTAGGTGGAGCAAACACTATAGGTATTGGAACAATTGGGGGAAATGGACTGGTATTTATCAACGGAATATTTCAAACACCATCTGCTGCAAATAATCCAAATAATAATTTCAATATTATAGAACAAGAAACTCCCATAGGAATAACATCAATATTATTCAGTGGTATTAGGGAAGATGCATCAGACTCCAATAGTACCATTATTAGTGAATCTGATGTAAATCAAAATCAAATTCCTAGAGGAGGACTTATTGTTTCTTTGGGATCAACTGGAGGACTTGGTTACGCACCTCTTGCTGGTGCAGCAGTAACTGCTGTCGTCGATGCTACTGACGGTTCAATTGTTTCTGTTGGACTCGGATCTACTGATATTAATGGTTCTGGATATAATGGAATAGTATCAATTGGGATAAGTGTTTATGAAGATGATCATATTGGAGATGTTGCTGATATAACAGCCAATATTGGAGCTGGTGGAACACTAACATTTACTGTTGGATCTGGTGGAACTGGATATTATAATCCAAAAATATTTGTTTCCGAACCAACATATGAAAATCTTGAAATTGTAGGCATTTCTAGAATTGGTGTTGGGGCGACGACTGATTCTGGAGTTGGATTATTATTAGATATCAATGTTAGTGCAAGTTCCACAACTGGTATTGGATCAACTTATTTTGAGATCTCTGACTTCAAAATAAAAAGATCTGGATATTCATTCAGAAAAGGTGATGTATTTACACCAGTTGGACTTGTTACTGCTAAAGATTTAGCGTCTCCAATCTCAGAATATCAGTTTACAGTTTTAGAGACTTTCAGTGATAATTTTGCTTCTTGGCAGTTTGGAGAACTTGATTATATCGATTCTGTTAAAAACTATCAAGATGGAGAAAGAATAAGATTTCCACTTCTTTATAATGGTTCAATATTGAGTTTTGAAAAACCTGAAAATTCTATAATAGAACTTCAAAATACTTTAATCATCATTATTAATGGAATTATTCAAGATCCTGGTTCTTCTTATCAATTCGAGGGTGGAACTTCATTCTCATTCAGTACGGCACCAAAACCTGAAGATCAAGTTGATATTTTCTTTTATAGAGGAACTAGAGGTCAAGATGATTTACTTGTAAATAATGTTATTCCAACACTGGAAAAAGGTGATGATATTAGAGTGTATAAAAATCCCACAATTCCGGAAACTATCACCCAAGATGAAAGAACACTTTTTGATATATCTTTTTCTGATAAATTTGAGACTAGTTTATATGTTGATCAAGGTGTTGATCAAATTAATCCTAAACCTATGTCATGGGAAAAACAAAAAACTGATAGAATAGTTAATGGAGATTTTGTTTATAAGACAAGACAGTCTATAATTTCTCAAATTTACCCAACTGCCAAAATTATTAAGGACATTACAGATTCTGATAATAATATTTTTGTTGATGATATAAGTAATTTTGATTATGATCTTGATTCTGACACCGCATATACTATGAGTGCCATTATTATTGATGGTAAATTGGATCCCTCACCTGCTAATATTACCGCATCTATTGGTGTAGGAGGAACAGTTTCTGCTCTTACAATTGTAGATGGTGGCAATGAATATGTAGGATCGACAGTAGATATTAAGTTCCAATCACCACTTCAAATTGGCGTTGGAATTGGAACTACTGCTCAAGCTACAGGAACAATAACTAATGGGGTAATTACTGGAACTACGATTACAGATCCTGGATTTGGATATACTATAGAACCCAAAATAATTACACCTCTCCCAGATTCGAATATTGAAAATCTTAGTAAAATCGAATTTAGTAAAGGATTTTCTGGAATTGTAACAGGGATAGGAACTACTTCTGGATCTGGTGGACATCCACTAGCACTCAAATTGTTCCTCAATACAGGAACAGCAAATTTTGGAGATGATTTGAAGGTTGGATATCCAATATTCGTTAAAGACACTATAATTGGATCTGGTGTTACGTCAGTGGATAGTTCAAATACTTCTGTAGTTGGTATTGGAACTACCTTCTTAGATAATATTTACTATATTCATCAATTATCCCGTTTTGGTGATCATGTTGGTATCGTTACTTGCAATATTGATTCTGGAACCGATATAACAGGTCTTTCTACAAGTGGAGATTATGTTGGTGAATTTTCTTGGGGATTATTTACATCAATTACAAGATCATCTACTCCAATTTCTATTGGTGTTACTGGAAAAACTGTAGATGTTGGATTATCAACATTTCCAACAATTCAGAGAAGGGGTGAAGGTCTTAGGATTACTGGAGCACTTCCAGAAACGATACAGGGGGAATAATCAATATCTCAATTTTATTGATATAAATATTTAAAAAACTGCGTAATATGTCTGCTATAATAACAGATCAATTTAGAATTGCTAATGCTAATAATTTTATAGAGTCTGTGTTGAATGATAATAATAGTTATTATATATTCTTAGGACTTTCAAATCCCGGAACAACATCTATTCCTGTAGGATTTGGTAGGACTTCAGCATGGGGAGATGTTCCATCAAACCCCCCAAGTCCTATTGATAATCAACAGTACTTAAGTCATTATAGAAATACTGCACTATTTGGCAAAAAATTAAATAGTTCGAATATTAGAAGAGTTGTAAGAAAAATTAATTGGACCACAAATGTTCGTTATGAAATGTATCGTCATGATTACAGTATTGAAAATTTAGCTCCAATTTCTCAAAGTGCAAGACTTTATGACAGTAATTATTATGTTGTTAATAGTGATTTTAAAGTTTACATATGCATCTATAATGGATCTCATGGTGATATTGGAGGAACATCAAATCTAAATGGCAATACATCTCAAGATGAGCCAACTTTTACAGATTTGGAGCCATCTGCTGCAGGAGAAAGTGGAGACGGATATATTTGGAAATACTTGTTTACTATATCTCCAAGTGACATTATTAAATTTGACTCTACTGAATATATTGTTCTTCCGAGTGATTGGTCAACCTCAACCAATTTCCAAATTCAATCTGTAAGAGATTCTGGTGATTCAACAATAAATGATAATCAAATAAAACATGTATATATTGAAGATGGAGGAGGTGGTGTATATACTGAAGGTACTTATGATATTAAGGGTGATGGGTCGGGAGCAAAAGTAAATATAGAAGTTAATACGTCTGGAACTATTATCAAAACAACAGTTGTTTCTGGTGGCACTGGATATACATTTGGAATTGTTGATTTTGGACATTCTACAACAGACACCATTTCAAATCCAGCAAAACTGATACCAATTATTCCTCCATCAAGAGGTCATGGTTATAATATATACGATGAACTGGGATCAGATAAGGTGCTTGCATATTCAAGATTTGACGATTCTACATTGGATTTTCCGACAGATACAAAATTTTCTCAGGTTGGAATTATAAAAAATCCACAAAACTATAGTTCTACAAGCGTTTATACAGCAAATACATATTCATCATTAGGAGCAATTAAACTAACATCAAATTTTAGCGATAATCCTACTATTGGTGATAAAATTGAACAATCTACTTCAAATGGCACTATTGCAAGGGGATATGTTGCATCATATGATATCGAAACTAAAGTATTAAAATATTATCAAGATAGATCTCTAAACTTTGCCAATACTTTAGATCAAACTGATAGAAATGATGTTACTAGTAAAGCAAATATTATTAATTTTGAATCGTCAGCAAATACGATTTCTAATCCAGCATATGTAGCATCAGTTGATACAAATTTCACTGGAATTACGACTACAGTTGGATCTAAAGAAATTAATTTGGGTGTTACCTTTTCATCAGGTCTTGCTAGTCCTGAGATAAATAAAAATACGGGAGATGTTATTTACATTGACAATCGTTCTATTGTAACGAGAGACTCTAGGCAAAAAGAAGACATCAAAATTATTCTGGAATTCTAAAAAAAATGTCGCAAAAAACAAATTTAAATATCAATCCATATTATGATGATTTTGATTCGTCGAAGAACTTTTTAAAAGTACTATTTAAGCCAGGATATCCTGTTCAAACTAGAGAATTAACAACCTTACAATCTATACTTCAAAATCAAGTAGAAGATTTTGGGAGTCATGTATTTAAAGAAGGATCGATGGTGATCCCTGGAAATATTGGTTATGATGGACAATTTTATTCTGTTAAGGTAAATACAACTCAATTTGGAGTTGACTTATCAGTATACATTGAGAATTTTATTGGAAAAACTATAACAGGACAAGTTTCTGGAGTTACTGCTAAAGTTCAAAAGATAGTTTTTCCAGAAGAAAGTAATGAAGTAGATAATATAACTCTATATGTAAAATACTTAAAATCGAATGAAAATTTTGAATTTTCGCAGTTTGTTGACGGAGAATTATTATCTACAAATGAAAATGTTGTTTATGGAAATACAACTATAAATGCAGGATCACCTTTTGCATCTACAGTAAATTCAAATTCCACTAGTATTGCATCTTCAGCATCAATTGGAGAAGGAATATTTTTTATAAGAGGATATTTTATAAAAGTTTTATCACAAATAATAATTTTAGATTACTATACAAATACCCCATCATATAGGGTTGGATTAAAGATTGATGAATCTCTTGTTAATGCAAAACAAGATGAATCATTGTTTGATAATGCAAAAGGATTCTCAAACTATGCATCACCAGGAGCAGATAGATTAAAAATATCCCTATCTCTTACAAAAAGACCTTTAACAGATACAAATGATACTGATTTTGTAGAATTGCTTAGAGTCAAAAATGGCAAAGTTAAAAAAATTACGACTAAGACTGATTATAATAGAATTCGTGATTATCTTGCAGAAAGAACTTTTGATGAATCTGGAAATTATACATTAAATCAATTTGATTTAAATTTAGAAGAATCTTTAAATGATTTATTGGGTAATGATGGAACTTTTTTCGGTAATGAACTGACAGACCAAGGAAATGTTCCGACAGATAATTTGGCAGTACTGAAAATATCACCAGGAAAGGCATATGTGCAGGGATATGATATTGAAAAAATATCAACCTCTATTATTGATGTAGAAAAACCCAGAGATATTGCAGATATTAAGAATACTACAGTTCCATTTGAAATGGGAAATATACTAAGAGTTAATAATGTAACTGGATTAGCAAAGGTAAGAGAAACAATCGATCTTTACGCACAATTTGGTTGCTTAGGAACTAAAATTGGAGAAGCAAGAGTATATTCGTTTAGTCTAACTGATGCAGCATATTCTAATGCATCATCTAGTTGGGATTTAAGATTATACGATATTCAGACATATACAAGATTAACATTAAATCAATCTGTCTCTTCAGATGAAATAAAACAGTCATTCTTTGTTAAAGGGAATAGCACTGGAGCAACAGGATTTGCTACAGCAGATGGATCATCAAATCAAATATTTTTAAGACAAACTTCCGGAACTTTTGCAAAAGGTGAAAGTTTAACTATTAATGGAGTACAATCTCCAAGATCTATAACTGAAGTTCGTGCATATAACACTCAAAATATTAAGTCAGTAAAACAAACAGCACCTTTCGGCGGAAGTAATTTTGAAGCAGATTCGATTTTGGATAAATTTAATTTTCCAGGAGCAGTATCTGAATTAACAATTACTGCATCTGGGGCAGGAATTTCTACTGTAACTTCTCCAGGTAGAACTTTTGTTGGCATTAGAACTGATACTGTAATTAGATATCAACAATCTGGTTCTCCATTAGAATATTTTAATAGAATATCCAGTATTGCAGCAGATGCATTATCATTCGAAATTTCTGCATTATCATCTGTTGCTGGAGTATTTAATGGAGCACTTCCAACATCAGATATTCAAGTTAATGGATTTTTAGGAGCACCAGTAGTAAAAGGTTCAGGAACTTTATTTGCCCCTCTATCAGAACCAAATGCATCTAATATTGATCTTTCTAGTTCTCAACTGTTCCTTATGGAGCAATTGACTGGAAAAGATGTTGATAATTCTGACAATACTATAACTATCAATACTGCTGATGTTCCTGGAATCACTGATATATCTTGGGTCAATTTTGATCAAGAAAGATTTAGTGTTGGATATGTTGGAGGAGGTATAGGAACGATTACTTCAGATGCATTCAGTATTAGTGGAAATACAGTAACTATTAGGGGTCTCGATAGTACACTTTCAACTGCTGATACTGTTGTTAATGTAACAGTATCAAAAGGAAACATTCAAAGTAAAGTTAAAAGTTATAGTAGAAGTAGAACTTTATTAGTGGGTGGATCAAAATTAAAAGAATCTGGAAATGCTGTTGCAACGTCTAAAAATGATGGATTAACATATAATTCATATTATGGATTAAGAGTTCAAGATGAAGAAATATCATTAAATTATCCAGATGTTGTCAAGGTTCTTTCAATTTATGAATCTTTAAATGAATTAGATCCAACATTAGATGTAATTGGTTTTCCTGTTATATCTAATGTTGGATCTAATTCATTAATTGGTGAAAATATTATAGGGTCTTCAAGTAATACTATTGCTAGAATTGTTACTATCGAATCTGCAAATACATTGGGAGTTGTTTATTTAAACGAACATAAATTTTCTTTAGGTGAATCGGTAGCATTCGAGGAATCAGAAATCAATTCTCAAATTGATTCTATAACAAAGGGGAATTATAGGGATATAACAGAATCATATGTATTAAATAAGGGACAGAAAAATCAATATTATGATTATTCAAGAATTCAGAGAAGAAAAAGTATTCATGAACCATCTCGTCGTTTATTGATAGTTTTTGATCATTATACGGTCCCAACAAATGATACTGGAGATGTATTTACTGTAGATAGTTACGATGCAGAAAGATTTTCTAAAGATATTCCAAATATTGGAGGGTCTATTAGAGCAACAGATACTTTAGATTTTAGACCTAGAGTGGCAGTATTTAATCCTGCAGTAACAATTGATAAATCACCATTTGATTTTAATGCCAGAACTGGGTCATTTAACACTTCTCCATTAAGACTATTAGCTCCAAAAGAAAATGCAATAGTAGATCAAAGTTTTTATCTTCCAAGAATGGATAAAATTTATTTAGACATTCTTGGCAATTTTGTTGTTGAAAAAGGAATATCTTCAAAAAATCCAAAACCACCCAGTAAAAAAGGAAATTTCTTAGAACTTGCAACAATTTTATATCCTGCATATCTGTATAATACATCCAATGCAAATATTATCTTAACTGATAATAGAAGATACACCATGAGAGATATTGGTCTTATTGAAGATAGGGTTGAAAATTTAGAAAGAGTGACGACATTATCACTTCTCGAAATAAATGCAAATACTTTGAGAATTCAAGATAATGAAGGTAGAGATAGATTTAAAAGTGGTTTTTTTGTTGATTCATTCTCTGATAATTCTAAGTTCGATACCTTTCTTTCAACAACTTTGATTGATCAATCTACTAGAACTTTAAATCCAAATATTAGTAGAAATTCATTAGATTCTCTAGTAGCAACTTTAGATAATTTATCACCACAAGAACTAGACTTAAATGATGATAGTTTAATTTTATTAGACCCTGCAATTCAAAAAACTGGTCGAGCATTAACTCTTGCATACAATCAAGTTGATTGGTTAGAGCAACCATTCGCAACCAAAGTAGAAAATGTAAACCCTTTTAATATTGTCGTTTATAATGGTGTAGTTCAATTACAACCAGAAGTCGATAGTTGGACTAGAACAGTTCAATTGCAGGATGTAAATGTAAGCAATAGATTTAGACAAGAAGTCAATCTTGTCAATAATTTAGATCTTACTCAAAATAGATCTTTAGTTCTCCCATTGGCTCCAAGATTTAGAGGAGGTGGAGGTAATATAGGTAATACATTTAGAAATTTTGCTAGTGGACTTAGTGGCACTACAAGTGCTAGTAGTACTGCAAGTGGTAGTTTTGATACTGTAGATACATTTATTCGCAATCAGGTAGTTGGCACACCTGATGAAGAATTTATGAGGTCTAGAAATGTTGAATTTAATGCTTCTAATCTCAAACCAAACACAAGATTTTATCAATTCCTGGATGGTAATAGTGGTGTTGATTTAATTCCTAAGTTAATTGAAATTTCTGACAATAGGCAACTTACTGGAAATGGAGCATCTGCTACATTTAGTATTGGAGAAACTGTAATTGGAACCGTTAATAATCAAGAAAGGATAAGATTTAGAGTTTGCTCTCCAAATCATAAATTTGGATCTTTCAATTCA
>Ga0209308_10001616_pt1 | contig 20612 bp, 36 predicted proteins | sample COGITO_mtgs_1204_3_FD_184806 | JGI IMG/M metagenome (GOLD analysis project Ga0209308, IMG submission 184806) | Pelagic marine microbial communities from North Sea - COGITO_mtgs_120405 (SPAdes) (version 2) | ecosystem: Environmental > Aquatic > Marine > Epipelagic ...
CTAGTTCCTGATTGTGGGTCTACTTTATCTACAAATAATGTTGCCATATTATACTACCGTTAATGTTCCATTCACTGTGACTGTTGCTGTAAAAGATACTGGACCACATAACATCATGTTGTCCGTTGCAGGAACTGTAATTGTTTCTGAAACTGTTGCTAGATTTTTATATCCACCATTGATTGCAGAAATCATTCCTGCTTGAATACTGTTTTCTCCAGGGTTAATGCTACCCGTAGATTTACCTTGGAATACTACATAGATGTTTGCTGTGCCTGATGGTGGAGCTTCTGTGAATGCTAGAGTTGTACCACCTGATATTGAATAAGCTGAAAACGGATCTTGTCTCACGTTTCCAACATAAACTTCTGCTTCTGCAGTATTTGAAACACTTTGACTTAATGTAAAATTGACCGTAGATCCATCACCACTGAACTGTTGAGAGTTCATGGTATTTAAATTTTGTTTTGGAGCGTTTCCTAAATAAGCCATGATTCTCCTTACGTTCCTACTTGTGCGATATATGATAGCCAACAATCTAAACTAGAAGCAGTGTCTGATTTAGCTTCTAAGAAATCATTGTTTTCTACAATAAATTTTGATCCCCCGTCAATTAATTCAAGTGATCCACCACTTACTATTGGCGCATTTTTGATTAAATAAAATCTAGAACCACCGTTTACAATACTAAAATCAACATTGATTGTTGAAGTTGTTGTATTCGATAATCTAATCCCAATCACAGCATCTGTTGATGTTGTAGTTAAAATTCTTGTATCTGATGTTCCGATATTTCTACTAAACTGTCTTGTGAAACTTTGTGCCATAATTTTATAATACCATTCCCATTGCCATAACAAAAGCCGTAGTTGCTCCTCCCGCAGAACCAAAAGTTACTGAACCACTACCATCAGTTTTAAGAACTTGGTCAGCTGATCCATCTGAGGTTGGAAGCGTGTAAGCTCCATTTACATTTAAAGTACCTGTTGTTTGTATACCTGTTGCTATTGTTTCTAATTTTTTGGCATTTGTTGCGTTGTGGTAAATTTCAGTAGCTCCTCCTTGATTACCAGCTAAAAATCTATTTCCACCTGCAGAATCTGTAAGTTGTAAAGGGCCTTGTCCTGAAGAACCTCCTCTTATATAAAAGGCTCCTACATCTCCTCCGTCAAAATAAGAATTAGAACCATCGTGAAATAGCTGAATATCGTTTCCAGTTCCTAATTGTATTTTTTCATCATCAGCAAAATTAGTGTTATCGCTAGCATCTTTAATTACAGATTTAGCAGCAGGAAGAGTACAAAATACATCTTTAGTGCCTGCTGAAAAATTTACTGCAGCATCACTATTTGATGATGATATAATTGTGTCTCTTGATAAAGTATCTGTTGCAGCATCTGTTACAGTTCCAAGACCAACTTCAAATTCACCCGTGCCTGTATTTACAATTGCGTAGTAAGTTGTATTACTATTACCAATACCTGCAACGAATCCTTCAAAATCCTGTACCGCTCCAGCAAGGTTTAAAGTACCTGTGCCAGTAGTTGCACTAGTTTCTTTTACTCTATCATTAACAACAAGTGCCATTTACTTTCCTTATGTTAATCTTAATATTGCAGCAGATGTTGTAAATGCAGGGAACTGAATTGTAAATGTTCCTGCAGTTGCAGTTTTATCGCCACCAAAATCTAAAACACAAACAGCATCAGTAGTACCTGAACCACCGTCAGTTGTTGTATTATAAATTAAAGCTCCTCTAGCTGTTAATGTTACTCCTGTAAAAGATAGATCAGCAAAGTCAGTAATTGCTATTGCTGAAGATACTTTTACTCCTTGATTAACAAGTGCTTTACCACCTGCAGTGTATCCTGAAGAAGTAACTTCAGTATTAGATCCACCACCTGGGTTTGTTGCATAGTTTTCTGTTGAAGCACCTAAAGTTGCTGATGATGTATACATCGCTAATTTATATGTATCAGATGATGTATCAAAATCGTGTTTTCCTTGAAGTAATTCTTTTTTAAAAGAATTACAAATTGCGTTAGTTGTTATAGCCATAATAGTTCTCCTTTAATTTTTTATGGTGATGGTGAAGGTACTTGAACTCTAGGTACCCCATCATCGTATTCTGCTCGTCTTCTTCTCCCCATTTGTTGGAGAGCAAAATTCTGTACTCCTTCAGTATACTTACTTTTATATAGATTGTACATATCCATAGGTCCTTTTAAAAAGGCATAAGCTTCAGTTAAAACTCCATCTAAAAGCATTCCTTGTTGATATTCAGATAAATAAGTATTGTTAGAAGAAGTAAAACTTGGTGGTGAAATAATATAGTTTAATTGTACAGCGTACGCTTGGTCTGGTGTGGGCGCAACAACAATAGACGTTTCATCCCAGTTAGCATAATATTTTGGTAATCCTGTAGCACCACTTCCATTATATTCTGTTATAAAACTAGTATCTCTTTTTTCCATAAAAGTTCTATCTCCTGTTTGATCAGTAGTACTAAACACTTGTAATGATCTAATAATTAAAAAATCTGCAGGGGTAACTAAATATCTTTTGTTGGCAGTAAATGATGAAGTTGCATATTTTCTAGTGTCATCATAATCAACTTTACCTGCAACATCTAATTCTACATTTCTTATAAATTGTCCAATAATTGTATCACTTAAAACATTACTATCTACTTCAGTAAAGTTTCTCACTTGTGTTAAAAAATCTGAATATGTTATAGCCATTATGTAATACTCACGGTTACTGAATTAATTTGCATTGATACTTGTCTTCTTCTATTTTGTAATGATGGATCTTCTGGAAACATACTTGATTGAGAAGTAGTAATTCCATTTGATGTAACTTGAATTGACTGTGTCCCAAAAGCAAAGTCCCCTGGTAAAGTTAAATTAGCAGTCATCATACCTTGACCTCCTGTTGAGGCTATTACACCATTGACTAAAGTTGGTTGTTGAAAATCCATTGACCTTGTATTTTGTAAAGCTACAGGATCAGCTTTATGATAAGGTGGATCTAGTTGAGGATGTTTAGGTTCATACTCTGATATATGAACTAATGCACCTGTCCACTCCTTAACCATTTCTTTATAAGGAAATGCTTGTCCAGATCTATCTGATATTGCTTTACTTCTTCTACCTGATGCGTAACTCATTACGAACCTCCAGGAAAGTATGACTGAGGAGAAATATAAACTGAAGTTCTTGAACCATCTTCGTTTAATGCTCTAATTAATTCATCCTCATATAATTGTTTTAATAATTGTATTCTATCTGGTGCTCTTTTTTGTGATAAATAATATGCAAGACCAGAACACATACAAGGTAAAAATCTATATGCAACATCAGCTGTTTTTGTAAATCCACCTGCATCTTCAATTCTATTTATTGTATAAAATTTTAATGTTGTATAAGTAGATGCATCGGGTGCAACATATAAACTTATAGTTGGTGTTGTTTGTCTATCAACATAATATTGTGAAGGTTGACCTGTTGCAAGTTTATTAGGAAGTGCAGCATAAGCAGATCTATCAATTTTTGTTAATGCAATATCATTTGTTGATGATGTATTTCCTGCTGCATTTGTTGTTGAGATATATGCTTCAAGAACATCGTTGACATCTGTAGCTACAGTGTATGTAGCAGTACCTGCTACTAATGCTTTTTCATTAAGTTTAACTTTCCAAAGGTGTATACCTCTGTTACCCCATTCTGAAAATAAAAGATTTAAACTTCTTCTTGCGCTACGTAAGTCATTACCACTATTAGTCCGCATACCACATCTTTCGTATGCTTCTTCAATAATGTCATCGATCTGAAGATCGAATGATGTAGTTCCTGATGTAGCCATAATTCATTACATTATATCTTTATAATAATCTAAAGACTTTCCTGGTATTAAGTTTTCATCTTGAAGACCTTGACCTTGAGTTCTAGCTGCGCCATAACCTTTAGCCATATCACCTTTGTAAGCTTTCATCATTTTACCTTTGCTAGCTTGTTGTTGTCCTGTTGTTTGTGGCTGTTGTTGATTTTTTTTATCCCCAGGCATAAGTATAGGTCCTGTTGTTTGATTTTTTTTATCCTCAGGTCTAATAACATCAGCTAACATTGCAACTGGTGAAACAGCTTTGATAGCTTTTTTCTTTTTTTTGTCGCTTAACATTTTAGCACCAAGTAATCCCATTGTAGCAATACCTAAAGCAGCTTTAATAGGTTTTTGTTTCATATTTGATTCGATGGCTTTTGCTCTTTTTTTCTCATAACCAGATAATTTGCCATCCTTATCTAAGTCAGCTTTTTTTGAATTCTGTAACATTGTATCTCCTCCATTTTTAAGTCCAAGAAGACTTTTTAAACTTTTTAATTGTATAAACATTGAGCCTGCACCGGGCTTACCTTTTAATTTTTTATCTTTGTAAGCGTATTGAGCAGACTGTTTTATTTTAGATTTTCCCATAATTTTCTCCTTAAAATTTTATAGGTCTATCATACCACCATAGTATCTCTTGGTAAAGGTGCTAACATTATTTGGTTTGCCTCCAGGATTACCGGCTGCTCTCTTTCTTGCAACAGCAGAACGCTTTTCTGATTCTGTCATTCGGCTTGCTTTTGCAGCAGGCACGCATTTGGGGTACTTTCTTTTTGATCCACTTGCAGATTTTCTTCCACATTCTTTATATCCTCCGCCTTTTTTAGGTGATCCTATATCGACCCATTTTTCATTGAACCATTTTTTAAGACTCATTAGAATACGCCTTTGAAACCTTTGCCTTTAATCGCTGCTCCCGTGCCTCTAGCTTCTCCACCTTTACTGTACCCTTTTTTATTAAAATATTCAGAATCTCTTTCGTATTCTTTTTTTCTTTTCTTTAAATATTTTCTTGCTTCATCTTTTCCTTTTTTTGTAATATTTTTTGGAAATCTACTAATAATTGGAAAATCAAGTTCACTTTTTAAAGTTGCTTCTTTAGCTTGTGTTTTTAATGATTTTGCAACAGAACCGCTCATTAACGGAGTTCCAAAATCTCCTCTTCTACCTATTTTAGATACTTCTTTACTATATTTTAAATTGGCTTTAGTAGTTTCTCTTAAAGCATCTTTTGCTTCTTTAGAAAGTTTTTTAGATTTAGGTTTTTTACCAACCCCACCTGTCATTCCAACATTATCTAATCTTTCAGCTAATGGATCTAGTTTTATTATTTTTTTTGATAAGTCTTTGTCACTCATTAGAACACTCCTTTAAATTTAGTTCCTCTTATCGCTGCTCCCGTTCCACGTACCTCGCCACCACACATCATTGGTTTAATTGATTGAGATGAAGGTCCTTGTCCAAGAGGATATGTTGTAGTATCAACTGACATTGCGGCATCTGGTTTGACACTTTTGTATGGTTTCTTTTTTGGTTTTTTAGTATCAATAATTTTTTCTTTTGGGAAATTATCTATAATTTTTTGTGTTTCTTTTTTAAGTTCTTCAATAGTTTTGGTATTTCTTTTTGTCATTAATACACCTTTATTAGCTTTCTTTGGTCCCCAATCTTTTCTTTTAAGTCCAGATGGATCCTTTGCTTTTCCTGCACATATTTTAGAGGCGTATGCATTAGCATATGCAGAAGGGTAAACTTTAAATTTTCTTTTAGCGGCCGCTTTGCCCCTAGCACATAATTTAGTCATAGTGTCTAAGCTCTTTTTAAATTGTACAATGTAATCTATTGTACCATTTTTAAACTACACAGTAAATGTCTTGGCTAATGGGGTTTTCTTACGTTTGATGGCTTTAATAACTCTTTGTTTCTTTTTCTTTTCGTCTCTAGCACCTCTTAATTTACCATCTATTTGTGCAGGTATTTGACCTCTTGTAATTGTCATTATATTAAGTCCTTTGCTTTTCCTATTATTGGTTTGTATTTAGTTTTACCTTCTACTCTATGTGCAAGTAAAAATTGTTCACGTCTTCCTTCAGGTATCCAACTACAATGTATCCATCCCGAGTTGGGTTCCCCAGGCGTGTAGTATTCGAGAATCAATTGATCTGTTTGAAGGTTCTTTTTAATCCAATCAGCTACTTCAGCATTATCAACTCCAACACATTCGAAGTCTGCGGCCTCAGCTTTGGTATGTTGTGAATTCCTAGAGCTGCCAATAGCTAAACATAAATCCTCACTACGGAATCCTGATGTCACTTTAACTCTACCGAAATGGTCCCGCACGGGTTGTAAAATATTTTCACATAAAGCTTTTAACTTTTCTATTTGACCTGCGTTTGGATTGTTGTTGATTCCCTTACGGACAGCTGTGTCCGATTTGATTAACTCTTGAAGAGTAAAATTACGAGATAGATTCATTATTTTTCTGTAATAATTTTTTTAATTGATTTAGAACCATCAATATTGTCTTCTAATTCTGCTTGTACCTTACCACACATGTACTGAACATTAACATTTTGATCACGTTCTGCAAGTCTTTTTCCTTTTAAACAATCGCTCATTGATTGCTGTATTCTATGTTCTTTTAATTCACCTGCTATAAACATACAGAGAGCAACTACGCTACTGATGACTGTTTCCATTTTCTCTTACCTTATCTTTTAGTTTCTCAATATCATGTAACATTTTTTCAATTTGTTTTTCCATAAACTCTATTCTTAATTTGTTACTTGTATTCATTTCTTGGTTCTTAGTTAATTTCTCCGTGGCCTTATACAAATCCTCGATCAACATGAATTGCTCAGAATCTGCGGGCAATGAACCCATTAATCCTCTTGGCCATTTGATTCTAAATTCAGTATTTTTTTCAAGATCAGATTCCATCAATTGAAGTCTTGTGTTATGTGCGTTTTGCGTTTCAATAACACCAAAGTATGCCCAGGTACCAATTGCAACAAGTCCTATTAAACTGGCAACCGTCTTCATAGGCATCTGAACTGCAGCCTCTTCTGATATTTTTAATGGTTTGTTACTCATCTAGGTATATATCCTGGTTGTATAAAAAGAGCTAGTAATACAAAAGCAACTATTAACGCACCTGTAAAATAATAATTCATACTATTATACTCCATTATTTTTTTCTCTTTTTCTTTCTAAAAATATTATCGACCCAATTAAATAACTTGTCTAGTAGGCCAAAAAATTTATATATGAAACTATCCATCATTTTTATTTATTTCGTAAAACATTTTGTCACTATCTTCTGTAAGCCAATCTTTATTTTCAACATTCCATTTTGTAGTTTGTACCGAATAGTCTGGAACCCCGTCACCAACAGTGTAATTAGGAGCATCCCACAAAATGCGGTTATTAGGCTGAGCTGCATAATTGCCGTCATCAAGAGCCAATATATGCGCACACTTATGTTCAGCGGGTATTTCAGAATGTTCCGTATCCAAGATATTACTTTCTGGATGACCCCAATCAATTGTAAATAAATATTCAAATGGATAATTTTTTTTATCTTTTCCATAATATTTACCTCGTTTACCTCTTAGGAAACTAAAGCAATGAACACTAGGATAATAACTAAAACAATTCCACAATTGAAGCTGGTCGATTGGCATATCAGGCACTTCGGCTCTATCGAATTTTTCTTGAAAAAACGCTGATATAGGCAGTCTCCAAAAACACGCACCGTTTGGTAGCATGATGTTAAATAAGATGGCACGGTCGGTAATAGATGTAATACCGAAGATGCAACAGTCTTCGCTTTCGCCATTATGTTTTTTAAGATCATATAAATACTCCTTTCTTACCTTACAGTATATAGGAGGAATGTCCGCATTTAAATATGCCATTTAACATTTCCATCTACGTCTTGCTTGTCTTAATCTTGAATTAGGATCCTTTGCAGCTTTAGGAAATTTTTTCATTTGACCTGCACTTCTTGCACAGTATGATTTTCTTCTAGCTGCTCTTTTCTTTCCTGGATTATCTTCTGTTACTGCAGTAGATAATTTACTTCCTGGATTTTTTCTTCTATAAGCTGCAACTCCTGCTGCAGTCATTCCAGCTCCACTTTTAGTAGATCTAAAATTCTTTTTGTTTCTAGGTGGCATGCCACCTTTCTTTAATTCGATTATATCTGCGTAATAATCTAAATCCATCTTATGTAAATGTAATAGTTACACCTGCAGTATTAGCTATAGTTGCATGAATACCATCTTCAAATAAAATTCCATTACCAGGTAAATACATATCCAACCCTTCAGTATCAAATAAGTAAGTTGCAATCACATCTCCTGTTGCTCCACCTGATCTAAATATAATAGATCCATTTGTAGCACCTTTTCCTTGAATAGAAGTTAGTCTTACTCTACCTCCTACAGGTACCATTTGAGCTGTAGCTGTAGCGTGTGCGACCGACTGGTCTGATGAAAAACTTGAACCACCCATTATCCATTACTCCCTGTTAAGTTAGGACCAGAATATTTATCTGTAATTAATGTATAGGCTGCAACATTTGTTTTTGTTTTACAAAAAATTCCTTTTGGAAATAAAATTCCATCATCTGGAAAACCAAAATTTACTAAGTCGCCAGTTGGTAAATCAGCTATAAATAAAGTGTCACCAGAGTTTGAAGTTGTAGTTAATTCTAAAAGACCTGCTCCATTACCATCACTAGAAATTATAATACCTTTTAATCTTACTGGTTGTGAAATAATTGCGGCTGCTCCTGCAGCAGCAGTTGATCTTGTAGCTTGTATATCGCCTTTAAACATAAATCTCCTAATTCGTGGCTCCCGAAGGAGCCACTAGTTTATTATTATAAGTCTACTGCGTCTTGAATAGAATTATTCTGCATGTATAAAACAGTTACCGTAGCTGCACCAGTTGTACCATCGCCATTAGCACCTGTAAAATCAGCAAGAACTTGTATGTCAGTTGCACCAACATTAGTTGCTTCTGTATCTAAAGTACCATGAGTAGTTGCTAAAGCTTTAACATTAAGTGTAGCTATAAAAGCATCTGCATCTGCTACTGTTCCTACTGAAACAGTTGCTGCACCAGTATCATTATTCACTGTAGTTACATTAACTATAACGTCAACTATTTGTGAGTTTGCTGGAACTACTGCACATACTTGATTAAGATGTGAAGCACCAATAATATCAACTATTACTGATTGTGCCATTAAAACTTGTCCAATGTTTTTTATATTTTCACCAAGTGTAGTTCCTGTTGTATTTCTTATTTGACCAGCTGTTATTGGGCCGGAAAAGTTAGTTGTTGCCATAATATTTTCTCCTTGTATAGCGGTTAAACTTTGTAGTCTCTATACCGTCTGCCTAGTCAGTCTACAAAATTAATTTAATTTCTAGGTCTTTTTATTATACACAAAAAAAGGGGCAGTGTGAACACCGCCCCTTTTAAGTAATACTAATTGTATTATTTATTAACTAGTTGGTAAGTTTCCGTTACCAAAGATTGCTCTAGGATCTGAGAATCCAAAAGAGTATCTTTCTCTAGCTTTAAATCTTACGTTACCAGTATCGAAGTCACCTTCAATCGCAGTTTTGATTGGTGATCTAACGAAATGTTTCATTCCATTAGGTACATCAGTCATTAGGTAGAACGAGTCAGTATCAGTTAAGAAATTATTAACTGAGTATCCTTCTGGTACCATACCCATTGAAGCGATTGCGTTGATATCGTTATCAGCTGTTCCAACTCTTTGAGGAGTTTTCATCAATCTCTCAGCAGTAAATTGTAATTCTTTTGGAATTATCATCTTTCTACCTTGAGTAGCGATTCTTAGACCTCTTTCGTCTACGAATCCAGCGATGTCGATTAACGACTGCTCTAGTGAAGTTTCGTTAAGATCTGCAGCTACTGCTAGTACATTTGAGAATGTACCACCTGTTGCTAATGGGTGAGCGTTCGAAATTAACGGAACACCGTCACCACCAGTAACAGCAGTAAACTGTGCTTGGTTAAGCACGTTTGCAGCTTTAACTTGCTTCGTGTTTGACATAGATCTTGCAAGAGCTCTTGTGTATCTTGCAGCTAATCTGTCATACAGGTTGTCTTCGATTGCTTCTTCAGTGATCGAGAACGCTAAAGCGATTGTTTCGTGGTTGTATCTAGCAGTGAAAGTTTCACCAGCTGTATCAAACACAACTCCAGCACCCTCTTGTTTAGTTGGTGCAGAAGCGAAACCGCTTAACATTACTTCTTCTTCAAAAGCTCTGTCAGATGTTTCAGTTACGAAAATTTCAGCATGCTGATTTTCGTATCTATTATATTCCAGGCCGAATAAAGCATTCAAACCTGGCTCTAGTTCTTTGACTAGTTGGGATCGTGATATTGCCATAGTTTATCTCCTTTACGCTATACCTGTGCCACTTCTATAGAAGTGATTGTTGATTCTAACAAGAATGTTCGCATTAGCAGAACTTGTGTCAGAGTTTTCTGGATCTTGCGAGATATCGATTGCTTGTACAGCAAAAGTACTTGCAACACCTGAAACGCTAACGTCTAGTTGCTGTTTTGATATTCCTGTTTGTGTAACACCTGTTGTGTTAGTAACAGAGTAGTTCTTGTACAGATCTGCTCTAGTAAAAGCCGCATCAGCATCCATTAAGAATACTGCATCTGGGTCATCAACAACAAATGCTGTGATGTCAGAAGCAGCAATTCCACCTGGGTAGTAATTGCTGTATGTTGGCTTTTGAGTAGTTGGGTCTGTGTAAAAACATCCGTTAAAAACGCCTATAACAGCATCCGATGTGTTAGGACCATGTCTTTGGATGTTTCCAGTTCCTAATGGTTCAACCATTTCTCCTTGGAAAATCGCACCGGCAAGACCTGACGCAATCGTGTATCTGTTTTGGGCTCCAACAAGAGGTGTTCCATCTAGTTTTCTGTATGGTCTAAGACCAAACTTTTCTACTTGATTTGACATATTTGTTTTCTCCGTTTTAACAGTTTATTTTTAACCCCGTGGATATTGCAAAAAAATTATTTTTTACGACTACCACCAAAGGTCACTCTGGACTGTCTATCAATATTGATAGGCATATCCGGGTGCTGTTCCTTCATAAGATCGTTGTCTACCGCGTTCATTCTGTCTTGAGTAAGTTTTTTAAAATACTCAGCACGTGAAACCAATATCTCTTCTGGTATCCTTGCCAGCACAAGGCCTCCAATTCCTATACACCCCTCGTATTTTCCTTCGGTATAGAAAGGATATTTATTAGTGCCGATCTCGTTTTGAACTTGTTCGACTGTAACAAAATCCCATCCTTCCCTTAATTTTTTAGATACATTAGCTGTATCTTCAAAACCTTGAACGGTAGTACGGATCCATCTATGGGCGTAACCGTTCGGTGCGGGTGGTGCATCCAAACTGGATGGTGGAGTCCAAGCTTTTGGAGCTTCTTTCGTTGCTTTATTCTCCGACTCCCGTGAAGTTCTCTTAATTGTATTCATACTATTTATCCTCCTTCACGTATCTAGCATATTCCTCTAGTGGCACATTTAATCTTTTAGCAATAGCTACCTGTGACTTTGTGAGTTTCACAGTTCTGCGTCCTTGTTGGCTACGACCAGCCGAGGCAACCGTTTGGACGGGTTTGGGTGTCTCTTTTTTAGGCTCGTCATTAGTGTTACTAAAACTTTCAGGAAAGTATCCTTTAAGTCTTGAGTTAACTTCATTATAATACTCATCACTGTCAACTTCAATACCCTCTTGAGAAATATTGTTGTGTATAGTAATAGCAGCATTGGTCATGACCTCATCAGTTCCGAACCACTCATTTTCCTCTGCCCATTTCTTGGCTCTAGGTGTAATTTGTGGTGCCGTTTGTGATGTTTCCGCTGTTTGAGGTTCAGCTTGTACGTTTTGTTGTTGTTTACTTTTTTCTTCTTCAGCTTTCTTTTTTTCTTCACGATTAGTCATCTCTAATCTAGCTTTTTCTTTTTCGACAGCTAGTTGAGTTAACTTATCATTAGCCTCCATAATTTTAGAAGCGTCTTGACCTTCGATTGCTGATTGAAGAGCTACTTTGACCTGTTCTCTTTGAGCATCTACTCTTGCATCTAATTCTTTTAGATACTGATCGTCAGTAGAGTTTAACTTTTTAAGATTAGAATCAAATTTCTTTTGTATACCTTGTGCAAAATCAAGAGCTGCTTTTTCTCTTCTTTCAGCTTCTTTTTTTTGAAAGACTAGTTTATCAATTCTTTTTTGATAATCTCTTCTCGACTCATTAAGGTTAGGTTTTTCTTCTTCAGTTTTAGATTCAACTTTTTCCTCAACAGTAGTTTCAGGTTTATCTTCTGTAACTTCTATTTGTGGTTTTTCTGTTTTATCTTCTTCTGGTTTTTCATGTCCCGTATATCCTAAATCAACTTCACCTACATTTAAGCTTGGTGTTTCTTCTTTTGATGATTTTTCTTCTACTTGAACATTTTCTTCTTTAACATTATCGGTATCTAATTCTACCTCATGTTCTTTTGCCATAAGTGCTTCCGCACTATAGTCTTTTACTTCTGCCATGTTTATTCTCCTTTATTTAAAATAAATGGAGAATATCTTCTGGCTTACCTATAGTTCCTATGATCTCGTCATCATTGAGTATTCGGTGTTCACCGAATTTAGTTTGAAATCTACTTCCAGAGTATCTGCCATAAATAACAAATTCTCCTTCTTTACACCAAGCACCTTTAGGAAATTTTTCTTTATCTTGATAACAAAGGTCACCCTGTTTAACAACTAATCCAACGACTGTTGTCATTTGAATTTTGTCTTGAGTTTCGTCTGCTAAGATTACACCGCCTTTTGTTTTTTGTTGGCCAGACCATGGTCTAACTAACATACGGTAACCTACTGGGTTGGGTATGATTTCAAGATATTCTTTGATGCCTTTGGGATCTGTTGGAATTTGTGATTTAACCTCTTCTTTATTTTTTTCGTTACCGAAATCTGTAAGTTTAGGTTTTATCAATTGTACCATCGTTATCCTCCTTTTGCAGGTTTTTAATATCCTGAAGCAGCGTTTCTAAAGCGCTGAGTCTGCCCCTACCATACATCAGTTGATCTACCGTTTCAACCCCATAGCAGAGATGATCTTTGATATCTTTAATTGATTTATTAATTACATTAACAATCTGTTCTTTAGTGTGATAATCCAACATTAATTTTTTTATAAACTAATTATATGGAAAGTAAATGCTTTTTATTTTGCCTTGTGCTTGAAGTTTTTTAAGATCACCCTTACTTAGTTTAGAATAATCTATTTCATTTTCTTTACGCTTACCATAAAGCCAAGTCCATGACCATGAAGTTAAAGCAGTTGAATAATGATATATTTTTTTTACAAACCAAGTTATCATTATATTTTTTGCATCTCTGGATTATTTGATAGAATGTTTTTTTCTGCTCTAGGTCTAGCTATAGAATCTTTACTTCTTTTTCTAAGTTGAGCAATAGCAGATTCTTTCATCTGTTTTTCTTTTTTAAGTTTTTGTAGATCTCTTTCTAAATTCATTTTTTATCCTTATTCATTCCACCCCTAAAGATCTGAGTTCCCTTTATGCCATAGATGCTCGCCACGACAAGAATCCATAAATTTGTAAACCAACTCGGAAGCTGCGAGAACATCTCGAAAAACAATTTTACTTTGTCCATCGCTGTTGGATCTTCCGATACGACTGCCCAAGCCAAAATTCCTATGGGCAAACTTAAAATTATCAAAACGGCCTCGTCCTTCCAGTCCGATTGACGTGCTTCAAGAAGTTTACCTTGGTAAGCTTCTTTTCCTTCGGCCATACGAGACGCATGCATTAATTGTGCATCTGACATTGCTATCTTAGTTCTTTGTTTGTTAGCGTAAATTTTTGATCCTGCAGAGACTGCAAGTTTAATAGCTGATAACCACATTAAAATACTCCTTTAAATTTAGTTCCTCTTATTGCTGATCCTCCACCTCTAGAAAATTTTATTGGTGGGACTTGAGGATTAGGCCCTCTTAATGGTGGTGGCCCATAAGGTACTCCTCCACCTTTATTGTAAGCTTTAAAATCTCCAAAAAAATTTGATTTATTTGGTGCGTTTGGTTTTACTACTCCTGTTGTTTTGCATGGTGGCATAGTTCCATCGGGACAAAGTTGTGGTCCTTCACCTCCACCTCCACTCATAGGTGGTTTAGTTTTTGTTTGTTTGATTGTATTTGCACTAAAAGGATGTTTAGCTGTTTTTGGTTTAATTATGTTTTGTAAAAGATTAATGCCTAAAGTAACTGGGCCTACTATTGGAATCTTTAATCCTTTTTTCTTTGTAGTGACATTATTAGATCCTGTAGTATTAGTAGTATTTGTATTAGTTACATTACCCCCTTCTCCACCTGTATCACCAGGACTTGGAGTAAATGCTTGTGCTGGTGTTTTAAAATCATCTTTTGAAGCGTCCGCTCCTCCACCTTTTAATTTTAAAACTTTTAATTTTTTTTTCATTACTTTTTCTTCTTCCTAGCAATCTCAAGCTTCTCTTCTGCAATTCTAATTCTTTCTGCTGCTTGATCTTCATTGTTTTCAAGTTTCATTTTTTCAATATCTAATCTTTCATCCATTTCATTTTCTCTAATCTCATTAGAGTTCATATCTTGATCTGCTCTTCTTTGAATATCTACTGCTTTAAGATCTAATTCTCTTTCTTTTAATGCAACTAGTGGATCTTTCTGTTGACCCATAGCTTCGCTTTGTGCAAGTTGAGTAGTTATCTCTGCAACCCTTTGAGCAATCATAGATTCCATTCTTATTTGTGCTGCTTCTGGATCTTGTTGTAGCATTTGTTGTAAATTAGGATCTTCCTGTACCATAGCTCCAACTTCTCCTTGAGCTTTTAGTGAAACGTGCTCAGATATATGTGCTTGTAGAGATGAATATACTTGAGGATTAATTTGAACCATTCTTGTTTGCATAAAGGCTACATGGGCTGCAATATGGGCATCATGGTCTTGTGGAGGAAATGCTTTTAATGGTTTTTGCATAATAGATTCCATATTTTCGGTTGCAGGATCTTTAGGCATTGGTTTTTCTTGTGGAATAAGTATTTGATCTATGTCTTGAGTCCCTAATGCTTCATAAACTCTACGATATGCCTCTCTCAAGTTGTGCATCATAGGATTTGACATAGCAATCTTTAAATTTTCGTTAGCAAGCGTTACTCTTTGTGCCATACTCATGATATTAGGGTCGGCAACTGGTATTACATCGACTCTATCATCGAAATCAGTTTGTTTTACTGCTTGATCTGCACCATATACTGAATATGGGTAGATTGGTGGTAGATATGTACCGAATACTTTTGATAATAGTCTAAATTCTCTACGCATTGAGTAGTAACATCTCTTGTGTATTGCGCTCATGACCCTCGAACCACGCTCTAATAGCGAAACAGTCGTACCAACAGCTCTATTTTGCAAATCATTACCTGTATCCATGTTAGTAATCGCTGCAAACTTCTGTCCTGCTTGGACAACAAAGCCCATTAATTGGTATAATGTAGATGATGGCTCCTTAAATGGTAAAATTTGAAACTGATCTTTGATATTACCCCCAGGCGCATCTACATCTCTAAACTCTCCTGGTTGAAATGGTTGGTCATCGTCTCTAATTCTGATACCTCTAGACTTAAATCCTGCAGGTAAGTTCGATAAAGTACCTGCATCTAGTAATTGTCTTAAAGATTGTGTAGCAGTACGTGACAATCCACCTATCATATGAGTTAAACCAAACCCATAAAACCCTAATCCTGGTAAAAATTTAAAATGTACAAAGTATTCTTTTCTTTTTTTAGTCTCATCAGTCATATCATAGTTACGGTAGATAGATAAAACTTCTCCTGAGCCTTCATCAATAGTAATTATGTAAGGAACTTTTACTTCTTTTTCTGAATTGGCGTTTTCAAACTCTTCTAAATTACAATCAACATGCATCTCAAGTACTGAGTATGAATATTGTTTATCCGTTGAAGGTGTTACTCCTTCTAACTCTTGGTATTTTTTTTCAATTTCTGTAGGACCTGCTGCAGTTGGTTTTAATTCAACGTCTCTATAAAATCCTGCTGCTTGTTTTTTAAGTATCTCGTTCTCTCCCATTTTAATGACATGAGTAATTCTTTCACATTCCATTAAATCGGTTGCATAATATGGAACCACTAAATCTTCTGCAGGAATAAATTTAGATACAGCTCTTTGCATCACTTCATCATAATAAACTTTTTTAAATGCTGATCCTGCTAGTGCTAGATAAAATAATAATTGATCAAACTCTGGAGTATATTCTTCCATCTCCTCTGTAATCATATAGTTCATAAAATCTTGAACACGTTGCGCTTGATTAACTTTTTCATCATCTTCCATTCCAAGAACTCTTGTTCTTACGGGTCCAGAAGATGGAAGTAATTCTTTATAAGCTTGTGCTTGAAATGATGTAACTGCTTCAGATAATAGAGGATGAGTCACGGATGCCGAACCTTTAAACGGTCTAGTCATCTCTGTGTGCTTGATTCCAAGAAGATCTAAATTACTAGTATAAGAAGTTTCCCAATCTTTTCTTGAGACTCTATCTTTTTTATAATCATCTAATAGTTGATTAGACATTCTTTGCAGTACTTCGTCTGACATGTCTTCTGCAAGATTTTTAAAAAATTCTTCAGTCTCATTAACAGCTTCTTCAACTGTTGTTGGTTCTTCCCCCTCAATCTCAATATCTACTTCTTCTGAATCAGGAGTTACAACTTCCTCTTCAATTGCTTTTTCAATTTCAGCCATATTAAAAAATTAATAAAGTTTAGTTGGTTTACTTCTCGCCATTCCACCACCACGAGCTTTGACCATTACGCCTTTGTTAAAATAACTTCCTGGTTTTTTTATTTTTGCATTATTAGCTTTTATTTTTTCATTAAAGGCAATTTTTTTTGCAGCTTTACTTTCTGAAGCACTCGCCATTTTTGATTTTATATTATCTAAATTAATACCAAAAAAACTTTTTGATCTTCTAGCCTTTTGAGCCTCATTAGATTTTTTAAATGCATCTACACTTTCTTTTGTAAAGTTAGCACCTTTATTACCTGCACCAAACATTTTAAATGGGCCTGTATTTGGAAGATCTTTATTAACTGTTATACCAGGTCTTTTTTTTGGGATAGTTGTAGTTACTTTAGAAATTGGTTTAGATTTAGTTACCATCTTAGCTGCATCTTTACCTCCACCACCAGATGTAATCATCTTAGTAGCATTAGTCTTACCCCCAAGCATTCCTAACTTGGATGCACCTAATAATGCTGCACCTGCTAGAAGAATCTTATTTCGTCTTCTTGATTTTTTTGACATGTCTTTAACTCCTAATTAATAATATACGTATTTACGTTCTTTATAACTTTCAACCTCATCCTCGTCAGCATAAGTAGTTACGAAAGAACCTTGTCGATATCTTAACATAGCTTGGGTGGTGCTGTCCACATAATCGTCATGTTCTCCATGAGGAAACGCAGCACATTCCTCAATTACTTCTTGAGCCCAATGTTCGTCTCTAGGATAATATACTTGTTTAGACTCAAATATAGGAGCACAGGCGTTGACCCGTGAGTGTTTATCCTGGCCTCTTCCTGGTGTGTAATCCATAACAGGAATACCCATTCTTCTTAATTCTTGTAATAAACTTTGTCCACTTGCTTTAGCCTCAATTATAATTGTCTCTGGTTGCCAATACTTGTATTGATCAAGGGCTACCATTTTTAATTCTGGAAAATCATATTTACCTTTAACGGCATCAATTAACATAATAGCATCAGGCATGGATTCGTGAGGCGTGAATATTCCCCATGTAGTAATGGCTGAGTAATCGGCAGATTCTTTTTTACTGAACGCTGTATCATAAGATTGTATGACATGTTTTAACGTAGGAAGATCCCCGGTCCATGGCTGCCACCATTCTCTTTTTAAAATCGCTCCTTCCTCTGAAGTTGGATTTTGCATGTACTGTGCAGACCAATTTCTAATTGATATGGACGCTTTAACTTTTTCTAGTTCTTCTAGGTTCCAATATTCAGGCCACACGGGTTGGACATTATCATCTTCTCCTAACAAAGCAGGAAAAGAAATTGTTTCCCATTGGTCTGACTTAGGTTCATTTTGTGCTTTGATTAATCTACCGGTCAAATCATCTTGAGCCCACCTTGTCATTACAAGTACAATAGAGCCTCCTGGTTGTAGACGTTGTCTTGGTCCAGATAGGTACCAATCAAAAGTTCTCTCCATTGCACTATCGGACATTGAGTCTTGCTCCGTGTGTGGATCATCGATAATAAGTAAGTCCGCCCCTCGTCCTGTGATAGAACCGCCAACACCCGCTGCAAAGTATTCCCCACCTTGATTGGTCTCCCAACGTCCTTTTGCCTTACTATCTTCTCTTAGTCTAACATCTCCAAAGATCTGTTTATACTCCGCACTGTCAATTAAGTTTCTTACCTTCGCACCGAACCTTCCTGAAAGTTCTGCGTTGTGAGATACCTGCATAATTTTCATCTTAGGATTCTTTCCAATCATCCAAGCAGGAAAGTATATGGATGCAAATTCTGATTTAGTATGTCTAGGAGGCATATTCACTATGAGCCTTCCTTTTTTATTTTTTGATATGTTAGTAAATTCGTGAGCAATGTGTTGGTGATGGCCCCACTTATCAGGATCACTATCAGTTCTACAAATGAAATCTGGCCAAACATTCTTTACAAAATACAAGAAGTTGTCCTGACATAATTTTATATGTTTTAACCATACTTTTTCGAGCCTCTCTCGTAATTGATCGGTGGTCAATAAATCTGTATCAGTCATCTATATTTACTATACTCTCGGGTCCCCTTAAAAGCTACCCCCTAATTCTACAAGGCCATACTACTTCTATCTGTCATAGCAAGTAAAGGTAAAGTTAGTAAACTATTAGAAAAAAAACGTCAAAAAATGACAAAATAAAAATTTCTATTTTTAGAAATCGACTGGTACCTCTATGAGGTGTCCAGGCCCGAAGGCCTGGACTAGGGAAACTTTAAGCGCTAGCCTTTAGCTTAGCTTTACCGATAGCAATTGAACGCTTGACATCTTTTATAAAGTTATCGAATGCGTATTGTTTAAAGATGGTCCACGCTTCACGTGCTTCGCATGGTGTACCAATTGACGATGCCATCAGTTTACACTTCTCATTATGGTCCGTGTTAAATACTGCATGACATAACTCATGAAGTGTAACATGAAGTAAATAGTTATAACCTCTATCAATTGCTTTTTCAGTAATCCAAATGCTTAGGTTACCGCCAACACCTAAAACGTTTTCATGTCCTTTAGCTGGTGTACCTATTCTAACATTTATTCTAGGTAAATCTATTCTTTGTCTTTTAGCTTCATATAAAATGTCAATTACTTTACGTCTTAAAATAAAAGTTGCATCATTCATTTTATTATTATTTATGTGTTTTGTTTTCATTTTATTTTCCCTTTTTGTTAGTTTGTTCATGCTGTTAATCTATCCCATCTAAATAAGATAAGCAAGAACTTATTATGTCTTTATTGTCGCACCCCGCCACAACCTGAGGTTGTGGCGAGCTCCAGACCCTTTAAGCTTTTTTTTCTTTGTCCTCTTCGGCTAATGTTTTAACAAGATTCAATTCGCATTCCATCTCAAATAATTTTTTTGAAAAATAGAAGTAATCGCCTACTGTTAAATTTTTAGGCCTTGCAAACTGTATACGCACTGGACCATCACCCACGGTGATGAAGTCAACGTCTTTAAAGTCCGCTGGGTTGTATTTTTTATTATTCATTTTGTTTTCCCTTTTGTTAGTTATATGTTTCACGTGAAACATATAACCCTTATATCCCATCTAGATAAGATAGTCAAGTACTATATTGTCGCACCTACATTAGAATCATTCTAAGCTAGTAGAACAATAATAGCCAGGAATGCTAATAACGGTATAGGATAGAATACCAGTATCCGCACCAGGAAGGCCAAAAAACCATCCATTATAAACCCGCCTTTTTAAATTTCTTTTTGCCGTAGGTTTTCACCTTCTCAACTATCACGGCTGGCGTGTCCAGCTTATAACATAATAAACAATCTTTACATTTTTGGCCCGTACAGTTTTGCCGGTCCTGATGCTGCGACTCAGGGACGGTAGAAAATGTTTTGTCAAAGTATGGCGGGATCTTATCCAATATATGATTGATACGTGGCGTTGAATAAATCAAAATAAAATTCTTAGGCTTATCATTTTTTTTGAAGTACTTCGCTACTATGTCATATCTTTTAGTCCATAAGCTGAAGTTACAGTGCGGGTTTTTAATCGCGATATTTACGTAATTAATTAAATTGATTTCATTAATTAATTCACCGTGAGCGTTGAAGCGAAAAAATGCGCTGTTGATTACTGGCAGCCCATCAGGATGCAAGACCCGATCGGCCAGCAACTCAGTGTTACGCTGCAAGGCTGGCGCCATGTTTTTCCTAAATGTTTTTAGCATCTCATTCGAATAACAGAACGTGCAAATATTATTCGGATCTTGTTTATTATAATTTTTATTACAATAAGCATTAGTTACCGTATTGGT
>Ga0209308_10001632_pt1 | contig 20479 bp, 14 predicted proteins | sample COGITO_mtgs_1204_3_FD_184806 | JGI IMG/M metagenome (GOLD analysis project Ga0209308, IMG submission 184806) | Pelagic marine microbial communities from North Sea - COGITO_mtgs_120405 (SPAdes) (version 2) | ecosystem: Environmental > Aquatic > Marine > Epipelagic ...
CCCCGCCACTAGTGAAGCGAGCACATAGGCTGAGCGGTCTGACCGGTCCAGCGCCCCCGCATACGCACAACGTAGCCCCATCCCTGCAGCGGTAAGAAGCGCGCGCCCCGCAAGCCCACCACAGACACGCAAATGGCGGGTCATATAGGTCTTCGTGTCCGCAGCAGGGAAGTTCGGCAGGTAGGCAAGCTCGTCAACTGCTGTGGCACCGAGAGCGAGAAGGTCATATTTCACTGCAAGAACCGACAGATTGATTGAATCAAAATTCAGCATTATAGTCCGCCGTGCAAAATGCACGGCGTTGCACCAAGTGGGCTTGTGGCTCAGGGGCTCGAATGCCCTAAGATCCACCACTCAATACCCAGCAGCCGGCTCCGAAATCGACGCATCGGCAGGGCAAAAAAAGGTCCCACGCCGTGGGGACAGCGTAGGACCGGGGGGGAAAGAAAAAAGGCTGGCGACGTGCTACTCTCCCATGACATTGCGTCATAGTACCATCGCCGCTGTGGAGCTTAACGACCGTGTTCGGGATGGGAACGGGTGTGGCCTCCACGCTATGATCACCAGCCAAAAACCTACAATTGGGTGTCGGACGGGAGCTTTCGCTCTGTCTCGTCAACGCACACCCTACACTTCACAATTTCACAACATATTTGCCTATGAGTAAGGCACTTTCTAGTTTTATTATTCGGCGCACTACTTTTTCATAGTCGCAATGCGACGAAGAAAAAGGTGGTCAAGCCGATCGACTGATTAGTACCGGTTAGCTGAAGCCATCACTGACCTTACACCTCCGGCCTATCAACCCGGTAGTCTTCCGGGAGTCTTAATGGGATACCTAATCTTCAGGGGGGCTTGGCGCTTAGATGCTTTCAGCGCTTATCCTTTCGCGACATAGCTACTCAGCAATGCTCCTGGGCGGAACAACTGAAACACCATAGGTCACTCATTCCCGGTCCTCTCGTACTAGGGAATGCTCCTGTCAAGTATCCTACGCCCACAGTGGATAAGGACCGAACTGTCTTACGACGTTCTGAACCCAGCTCGCGTACCACTTTAATCGGCGAACAGCCGAACCCTTGGGACCGCCTTCAGCCCCAGGATGTGATGAGCCGACATCGAGGTGCCAAACCGCGCCGTCGCTATGGACGCTTGGGCGCGATAAGCCTGTTATCCCCAGAGTACCTTTTATCCGATGAGCAACGGCGATTCCACTTTCCACCGCTGGATCACTAGGTCCTGCTTTCGCAACTGCTCGACCTGTCAGTCTTACAGTAAGGCACACTATATACCCTTACGCTCTACGCATGATTGCCAAACATGCTGAGTGTACCTTTGAACTCCTCCGTTACACTTTGGGAGGAAACCGCCCCAGTCAAACTGACCCTCTGCCACTGTCCCCGGCCCAGATTCATGGGTCCGAGTTAGATGGTCGATCGCACAAGGGTGGTATTTCACTTATCGCCTCCACCGATCCTGACGAACCAGCTTCACAGGCTCCCACCTATGCTACACATCTACGACCAAACACCAATAGCAGATTACAGTAAAGGTTCATGGGGTCTTTCCGTCCTACTGCGGGTATCCGGCATTTTCACCGGACTTACAATTTCGCCGAGAACCACGTTGAGACAGTGCCCAGATCGTTACACGATTCGTGCAGGTCGGAACTTACCCGACAAGGAATTTCGCTACCTTAGGACCGTTATAGTTACGGCCGACATTCACCGGGGCTTCAGTTCAGAGCTCTCACCCATCCCTTTGACCTTTCGGCATTGGTCACGTGTCACACCCTATACATCCTCTTATCGAGTTAGCAGAGTGCTATGTTTTTGCTAAACAGTCGCCTGGGCCTCTTTATTGCAACTCACCGAAGTGAGCACCCCTTCTCCCGAAGTTACGGGGCTATTTTGCCGAGTTCCTTAACGTGGTTTCTCTCGCGCACCTTAGGCTTCTCGCCTCGCCTACCTGTGTCGGTTTGCGGTACGGACGTTGTGCTTCAACGCTAGGAGCTTTTCTAGGCAGCAAAGCATCAATGGTTCCCACGCACCAAAAGGTTTGTGGGCCTGTCAGTTTTCAGGCTTTATGCCGGCAAGCATTTGACTCACCAGCGCCCTACGACCTTCGCCTGGCATCCCATCGGCCAGTCCATCTAGCATACTGCGTCCCTCCATCACTCCACACAACGGTATTGGAATATTAACCAATTGTCCATCGACTACGCCTTTCGGCCTTGCCTTAGGATCCGACTAACCCTGGGAGGACGAACCTGCCCCAGGAAACCTTAGGCTTTCGGTGGGAAGGATTCTCACCTTCCTTTTCGCTACTCATGCCTGCATGGTCACTTGTATAAGCTCCACAGTCGGTTCCCCTTCTGCTTCGATGCTAATACAACGCTTTCCTACCACTCTACGTAAACGTAGAATCCGCGGCTTCGGTTTCGAACTTAGTCCCGATCATCTTCGGCGCAAAACCACTCGACCGGTGAGCTATTACGCACTCTTTAAATGATGGCTGCCTCTAAGCCAACATCCCGGCTGTCTATGCAGCTTCACCTCCTTAAATCCACTTAGCTCGAATTAGGGACCTTAGCCGGCGGTCTGGGCTGTTTCCCTTTCGACAACGGAGCTTATCCCCCGTAGTCTGACTCCCATGATACGGCAATACGGTATTCGGAGTTTGATAACGATTAGTACCCCGGTAGGGGCCCGCGCGTAATCAGTGCTCTACCCCCGTATGCTATTACATGAGGCTAGCCCTAAAGCTATTTCGGAAAGAACCAGCTATCACCAAGTTTGATTGGCCTTTCACCCCTATCCACAGGTCATCCAAACGTTTTTCAGCACGTACTGGTTCGGACCTCCACTCTGTGTTACCAGAGGTTCATCCTGCCCATGGATAGATCACTTGGTTTCGGGTCTACTGCCATTGACTAGACGCGCTATTCACACTCGCTTTCGCTTCGGCTACACCCTAAGGCTTAACCTTGCCAAGAACAGTAACTCGCAGGCTCATTATGCAAAAGGCATGCAGTCACCCCGTAAAGGGCTCCTACAGTTTGTAAGCGCATGATTTCAGGTTCTCTTTCACTCCCTGTCAAGGGTTCTTTTCACCTTTCCCTCACGGTACTGGTTCACTATCGGTCACTAACGAGTATTTAGCCTTGGAGGGTGGGCCCCCCGGATTCAGTCAGCGTTTCACGTGTGCCGACCTACTTGGGTGCCGAATAGGTGTGATCAAGATTTTGTTTACCGGACTGTCACCGTCTATGGTTCTGCTTTCCAGCAAGATTCAACTATCCATCACACTACCACATTATCGGTCCCGCAACCCCGACCAGTAAACTGATCGGTTTAGGCTGATCCGCGTTCGCTCGCCACTACTAGCGGAATCTCGGTTGATTTCTTCTCCTCCAGGTACTGAGATGTTTCACTTCCCTGGGTATCGCTCTAGACACCTATGTATTCAGTGCCCAGTATAAAGGGTTGCCCCATTCGGAAATCGCCGGATCTAAAGGTATTTGCCCCTTCCCGACGCTTATCGCAGCTTATCACGTCCTTCATCGCCTGTTAGTGCCAAGGCATCCATCATGCGCCCTTAGTAGCTTGACCACCAAAAAGTCTTCTTAGACCTTACAAATAGTCAAATTGCTATGAGATTGTTTTGTTAATTGTAGGTTTTCTTTTCTTTCAAAGAACACCACCGCTTGCCCACGTATGAATCAAGCGGAAACTCGTCGCTCCATTGCCGAAGCCGATGCGGCTGGTGGGCGTACCAGGACTTGAACCTGGGACCTCGTCCTTATCAGGGACGCGCTCTAACCAACTGAGCTATACGCCCGAAAGTGGTGGAGCAGAGGGGACTCGAACCCCTGACATCCTGCTTGCAAAGCAGGTGCTCTAGCCAACTGAGCTACTGCCCCGCTTCCCTGCTAAAGCAGAGCTTGGGCATCGTATCCTGAGCCGGATTAGTGCCGGCTCGGGCAATGGTGGCGGCACGCTGAGCGTGCCGCGAGGACGGGTGTCCTCAACAGCTGAGAAGTACGATATACAACTTGATGTCGTTGCCGACACCCACACCCAAAGATTGCTCTTTGGGGCTTGACCATCGAGGGGCTTTTCTGTGTGCAGAAAAACTGATCCTCGTGCTCCTTAAAAAGGAGGTGATCCAGCCGCAGGTTCCCCTACGGCTACCTTGTTACGACTTCATCCTAGTTACCGACCACACCTTCGGCGTCTCCCTCCTCGTGAAAGGTTGGGTCAACGACTTCGGGTGCAGTAGGCTTCCATGATGTGACGGGCGGTGTGTACAAGGCCCGGGAACGTATTCAAGGCGTCGTAGCTGATACGCCTTTACTAGCGATTCCGACTTCATGTAGTCGAGTTGCAGACTACAATCCGAACTGGGGCCGGTTTTCCGGATTTGCTCTACCTCGCGGTGTTGCTGCCCATTGTACCGGCCATTGTAGCACGTGTGCAGCCCTGGGCGTAAGAGCCATACTGACTTGACGTCGTCCGCGCCTTCCTCCCGCTTGACACGGGCAGTCTCACTAGAGTCCCCAGCATTACCTGATGGCAACTAATGACACGGGTTGCGCTCGTTGCCGGACTTAACCGAACACCTCACGGCACGAGCTGACGACAGCCATGCAGCATCTGTCTAGCAGTTCCGAAGAAAAGTCTATGTTTCCATAAACGGGCTACTAGATGTCAAGCCCAGGTAAGGTTCTTCGCGTTGCCTCGAATTAAGCCACATGCTCCACCGCTTGTGCGGGCCCCCGTCAATTCCTTTGAGTTTTAGCGTTGCCGCCGTACTCCCCAGGCGGTGCACTTATCGCGTTAGCTTAGACACAGAAGGGGTCAAATCCTCCTACATCGAGTGCACAACGTTTACGGCGTGGACTACCAGGGTATCTAATCCTGTTCGCTACCCACGCTTTCGTCCCTCAGGGTCAGGTGTTGTCCAGAAAGCTGCCTTCGCCATCGGTGTTCCTCCTGATATCTACGCATTCCACCGCTACACCAGGAATTCCACTTTCCTCTCCAAACCTCTAGTCCGTCAGTATCCAATGCAGTTCCATGGTTGAGCCATGGGATTTCACATCAGACTTAACAGACCCCCTACGGACCCTTTACGCCCAGTAAATCCGAATAACGCTTGCCACCTACGTATTACCGCGGCTGCTGGCACGTAGTTAGCCGTGGCTTCCTCTCTCGGTACTGTCAAAATTCATCCCGAGTGACAGAGGTTTACAACCCGAAGGCCGTCATCCCTCACGCGGCATTGCTCCGTCACGCTTTCGCGCATTGCGGAAGATTCTCGACTGCAGCCTCCCGTAGGAGTCTGGGCAGTGTCTCAGTCCCAGTGTGGCTGATCATCCTCTCAGACCAGCTACCCGTCGTCGCCTTGGTGAGCCGTTACCTCACCAACAAGCTAATGGGACGCGAGCCCATCCCGAGGCAATAAATCTTTAGCGAGCCTGCCATCAGCAGACCGCCACATTCGGTATTAATCCACGTTTCCATGGGCTATCCCCAACCTCGGGGCAAGTTGCTCACGCGTTACTCACCCTTGCGCCACTAAGTCCGAAGACTTCGTTCGACTTGCATGCCTAATCCATGCCGCCAGCGTTCATTCTGAGCCAGGATCAAACTCTCCAAAACAAAAGTATAGAACCAAGGCTGTTATACCTTGATAACTTCGTTTGAAAAATTGAGTCTAGTGCATCGACCTACTGGCTGCAGGTCGATACGACTCATTTTGGTTATTGACGTTGTATATCGTACGTCTCATCTGTCAAAGAACACTGCCATTTTCGTCTGGCAAGCGTGTAAGATGCTCGTCATTTTTCATTACGCAAACGCCTTTCCCATGATTTCTTAAATTACTTTCGTAATTGCTGAGCAGGCTCTCGTAAGACCCGCCTCTGTGGCATAAAATTAAGCATTCCAGACGCCTACTGTTACGGTTGATGTGGCTGCTCCACTGGCTAGGAACGCAGGAGCGAGTCAGGAGATCACCATTTAGTACGGAACGCACCGAGAATTCAATGGCCGTGAGACACACTCCAGGTACCGCTTGCAGCGGGCGAAGCTTTCGTCTCCTAGCAGCTTTACGGCTCAGTACCGGAGAGGAGCTTTTGCCTGTTGGGCGCACGTCTAGATTCGGTAATTCCACAGCGTTGGGTTGCCCCGGAGCGTGGCCTACAGAGTGAGCATCTTTTCGAAATTCGGAATCTCACCCAAGGTGGTGACGGGAATGCTTGCACACTTATTGCGGGGATATCGCTGTCTGCTTCGAGTCAGGACTGTTGACCTTCAGGGTGCCTTGGGAGCAGAGCACGCGCCTGCTATCTACGCGATTTGGCACAACCGCTTCTTCCTCCTTCCAGTTCTCGTCCCCCCGGAGAAGCGCCCGCAAACTGCGATCCTCGTCAGTCAGTCACGCGACGGCGGCTATATCGCCAGTTTTCTGGAGGCATTCAACTTCTCCGTCATTCGCGGTAGCAGTAGCAAGGGAGGCATGCGCGCCATGATCCAACTAAAGCGCCACTTGGCTAAAGGCGGAAGCGTCGCGATTACCCCAGATGGACCGCGCGGTCCGGTGTACACGGTCCAACCAGGGATAGCATGGCTAGCTGAGAAGTCTGGGGTGCCGGTAGTTCCCGTGTCGGTAAATGCGGGCAGAGCAATCAAGCTGCGGAGTTGGGACAGAACCCAGATTCCGCTGCCGTTTACACGGGTCGTGTTTCGCTTGGGAAAATCACTGGTGGTTTCTCCAGATCAGGAAACTGACAGCGCTGAGTCCATTCGAAAAGCTCTCATGGATATCACGCAGGACTAGTCATGGTTTTCGCGATGTGCCCCTGATACTGACGGGACTGCACCGGAGCGGCGCAGCAGATGCGCTAGAATCGTCCGGCTATTCCTTAGCCCTGTCGGCCATATCTGGCAGGTCCTCGATGATCGTGTCATCGGGCTGCGCAACATCACCAACACCAGGGGCATCATCAAGCCCTGCTGGGGTAGGCCCCTCCCCTGCTGTATTGAAATCAAGCCCCTCGACTGCCAGGCGGCCGCCGAGTACGATGACTCGCCCCAGATCCGGGTCCCGGACAAGTCGGGGATTGGTCCCTTCGAATAAGTAGACTTTCACTTCTTTCTGCTTGCCGGCCAAGTCGAAGGTTCGGTATTCAAACTGCCGAGGTGCGGTCTGCACCATAGTATGGACGAAACTCCTCGCATCCACCTCGCCCTGCGGGGTGACACCGACGATACTTGGGCCGAGGCGAGAGACTGCATAGACGTACTGGTCATCTTCGATTTTGAGCATATTGAGGTCGCCATGATCTCCCCTAAACCGAACAATGGCTATTCTCCTAGAGGCAATCTCTCCAGCGGAATTGGGTCGCGGTACACCGACTGACCTATGCCAGACCTCGATGCCATGACTTACTGAGAACACGGCAGGACGGGCCCGGTAATCGCTTCGAAGCCTTCGATGCCCAACACGCACTACGACCTCATACTCGCCAGGCCGCTGTAACTGGGCAAAACGGTTAATTTGCAGGGAGATGCTCTTCTCCGCACCTGCGGGCAAGGTCAGGGCGTGGATTGGATTTTTGCCCTTGTCCTTGGCCAGCCTAGAGGCGATAAACTTCCCGTTGTGCCGCACCTGTAATGAAAAGGTACCCCCGTCACGGAAGCTGAGCGGGTTTCCGGAATCGTTCCGCACACGGAGATTGAGGCTGACCGGCTCATATGCCATGTGTCGGTACTGGCCTACTGTGACCTGCAAGGAAAGCTGTGCCGAAACGTCAAGCGTGCAGCACGCCGCGAAAGCGACGAGACAAACGAGGCGGAGGAAGAAACTGCGCGAACGCGGCACGATGCTACGCGCCCCGCTCCAATCGCGCGGCCAAGCGTTCCGGCAGCCCGGCGGCAATGATCTTCTCTTGCGCCGTCTTGATATCATAAGGAATTCGGTGCAGAACCACGCGGTTCTCGTCAGTGTCATAGACAGCAAAAGCGGACCGCCAGTCACCATCGCGTGGCTGGCCGACGCTTCCCACATTAATCAGGTATTTGTGTCCGGGCTGGATCTTGATCTCACTGTACTTGCCGCCTTGGATGGTACCGAACTTCTCAAATGCGAGAGGCACGTGTGAGTGGCCGCAGAAGCATAGCTGGGAGAACTGGTAACTGAAGCTCGCGCCAGCGGACAGTTTATCGAAGATGTAGCCCCAGCGTCTGGGAGAATCTAGGGTCGCGTGGACAATGGTGATTTTCCCAAGCTGCATCGTCAGGCGTAGGTTTCTCAAATATGCCCGCTGTTCCTCCGTCAGGTTTCTTCGCGTCCACTCGATGGCGAATGCGGCTTGTTGGTTAAAGCCGACGAGTTCGTCATCGGAGGAAGCCTGATCGTCATGATTCCCCATCACCACCCCCTGGAGTGGCAGGCTGCGTAGTAAGTCCAAGCAGGCGCCCGGATCCGCGTTGTACCCAACAATATCACCGATGCATAGGTAGTGATCCACGCCCAGCCTCTGTGTCTCGTCAAGAACCGCTTGCAGCGCTTCAAGGTTGGCATGGATATCGCCGAAAATTGCGTATTTCATCTAGTTTTCCGAACTTGTCACGATCTCATTCATAGGTCAACCAGCGCTGTCTGGCAATGCATACCGCCGTACAATACTCTCGCTGGGCTTAGTTTGCCATTGAAGTCGCGGAATTTGCTCAGGCAGAGCCTGAATAAGGCGCATTAAGCGGTAGACTCTCTCGACCTCTGGATTATAGTAGCTTTCTCGTAGTACGAACCAAACACATTGAGCCCCTGATGCCTTCCAAAATAGTTATGATGCTTCTAGTGAGCTGCACCCTCAGCGTGTTCTCGCAGGCGCAGGGGGACGTCGCGGCGAGTGGAGCTGAAGCGCTCGCTTCGGAGTCTCTGGCGCCTGAGAGCCTCACGGGGACTGTACTGGAGGATTCGCTAGCAAGCGATGATCTGTCACCAACGTCAAACGACGAGGCGCTGGAGGCGGAGCAGAGCGCTGCTATTTCTGACCAAGAGAGCGAGGAGGCTGCGGAAATGGCCGAGGAAGAAGCGCAGGAGGAGGGCCGGAGAGCGCTTGCCCGAGCCGCTTGGGATGCGGTCAAACAAGCGATTGAAGCGCGGGGAATCGACCTTCAGGACATCAAACAACTCCCCCCACGCGCCCAAATTGCCGAGATCATGCGGCGACTTGAGCCGCACATGGGGACGCTGAGCGGCAAAGTTAAAGAGCTCTTCCCGGAATAATCTTGCGTGGGCAACAATCTCCCGCCTAAGATCATTTTTATCGGTTTCACCTCTAGCGGAAAGACCGCGACCGGGTTCGCTGCTGCCATGCACTTTGGGTACACGTTTGTGGATCTCGACCGCGAAATAGAAGCGTTGGCAGAACTACAGACTGGGCGCGTACTGACCTGCCGGCGGTATTTTAACGAGTTCGGGGCTGAGTCATTTCGCGAACTTGAGACTGCTGCCTTAGAGGAGAATCAGGACCGGGAAGGTATCGTCCTATCCACCGGCGGCGGCGTTCCACTGCGGCCCCAAAACCGAGAACTCCTCGCCGCAAGTGGCTATATCGTATACCTCCGGCCAGAGATTGATGCCGTTTTTTATCGTATGCGGAGTAAGGGATTCCCTGCGTATCTTGGCGAAAGTCCAGGACGCACTGATCTAGAGCGGGCATTCAATGATCGGGACCCTATTTACACGGGCCTTGCCGATCTGACCATCGACAACACGCATTTGTCTCCAAAGGACACCTGCGCAACTTTGGCCAAGCGTTTCGGTTATGCCTAACGAGCCACAGCGTCGGCAACGGATTTTTCTCGTCTGCCTGGCCATGCTTCCTTTTCTGCAGACGATTCGCTACGAGTATGTCCTTGATGACTCCGTCGTCATCACGCACAATCACTATACACAGTCAGGCGTGGCAGGCGTCATCCCTCACCTCCGCCACCACTCGCTGCATGGCTACCAGCAAGGGCGCAGTTCCGTAGACTTACCGGGCGGCCGCTATCGCCCGCTGTCACTGATCACATTTTCACTCGAGCAGCAGCTTTGGGCCGCCTGGCCCTTATTTTTACGCGGATTCAGGCACCTCGTAAACGTGCTAGTGTATGCAGGGATCGTCTGGCTGCTCTTTGACGTCAGCCTCCGACTGAAGTTGAAGGCTGACGTCGTACTCCTCGTCGCAGCGCTATTCGCTGTCCACCCCACGCACGTCGAGTCGGTCGCCAACATTAAGGGCCGTGACGACTTGCTCATGCTATTCTTTGCCCTCCTGGCGTTGCGAACTTCGCAAAGCCAGCAATGCACGACGGCACACGTCGTAAAGCTGGGGATCTACACAGCCCTAGCGGCCTTTGCCAAGGAAACCGGCGTCATGGTAGCCCCCGTCATCACGCTGCTGCTCTGGCAGCAAAAAAGACTTAGCGCAAAGCGAGCAACAGCCCTCTCCGCCTGGATTGCGGCGACGATATTTCTGATTGCACGTGCATCGGCGATCACAGCAAGCGGAGCAAATACCGAGCTATTGAATAACCCGTTTGTTGCGGCCACCATCAACGAGCGAATCGGGACCGTTCTGATGACCTGGGCTTGGTACGCAAAACTCCTGGTGGCGCCGTGGCCCCTGACAGTAGACTACTACCCGAATCACGTCCCCCTCGTCCAGCTTTGGCATCCAGCCTCACTACTTGGCGCTGCGCTGACTGTGGCGCTTATCTGGCTCCTGATTCGCAAGAAACAGACACTCGCCGGCTTCGCGGCTGCGTGGGCCGTTGCCTTCTTTCTGCCAGTGAGCAATCTGCTATTTACCACCGGGACCTTAATGGCAGAGCGATTTCTACTGACGCCAAGCGTGGGCCTCTGCTGGCTACTGGGATTGGCATTATCCAGGTGCCGCAAGAATCCAGCGGCCCTGATGTGGGGCGTGATCGCCCTCTTGGCAGGACTGAGCACGATTCGGGCCGCCCACTGGCGCGACGAAATCACTTTACTTCGCCATGACGTGGCAGTTTCTCACGCGTCTGCGTTCTCGAATCACGCGATCGCTGAGTTGCTCTTGCGCGAGGCCAATAACTCAGGCCATCGAAACCTTTCTGCCATTGAAGCCCACCTCCACGCTGCACTACAAGCGCATCCGGCATTCACTGCTGCGCGGCAAAAGTTGATGCTGGTCCAATACGAGGCAGGCAAGTTTGACGCAGCCCTACGGACCGGGCGCGCTCTGCTCGCTGCCTCGCCAGATAACTACGTAGCTCGTCTCCACCTTGGCATTTGGCTGCGTGACGCTGGTGCCTATGAGCATGCGCTGCGCCATCTCCGGACGGTGACAGCATCTCACCCCGAGGACGTAGAGGGCAACTATCACCTTGGGGTAAGCCTGCTGCGTATGCACACCTCGCAACCAGGAACTACACCAGAGCAACTGCGAGAGGCACGAGGTGCCCTATTGCGTGCAGCGCGACACGCCCCCCTCCGGAGCGACATCGTGGAGCAACTCGGCGTTGCCCAGTTTCTCAGCGGCGACTTTCAGGGGGCGATCACTGCGTGGGAACACGTCCTTCCGGCTAGAAGATCCCGCCAACTAGCCATCCCGCTGCGCGAAGCGTATTTGAAGGCCGGCGAACACGAAAAGGCAGCAGCACTAGGGAGACAGTACCAGTTGGACTGATTCTACATTCTACCCGTTGTCTGCCAAGCCTACGTGGTTAGTGCTTACTTTCGCTTCTTTCCCCTGCAGCCAATCAGCGCGGAGCTCAAAATCAAACAGAATCACATCCAGCGAATCTTCTGGTGCGTCCTCCTTTTCGCCGCCGCAGTCTGCCGCTGGCTGGCTGGCGGCGATCCGTCGGACACACTGAAGATTCACATGGCGGTCGCGTCGGCAATCGCAGAAGGCGAGGCTTGGGGGATGCAGGCGCTCGTGGGCCTAATCGAGTATCCTCCCCTGCCAACCTTCGCAGTCCTGCTCGCACACTCGATAGTGCCAGATGCCCTCCATCCGTATCTGCAACCACAGCTTGTCCTAGTAACCATCGCTCAGGTATGGATCGCGAACTACGCAGCGAGAATAGTGGCCGTACAGCGCCCCAGCCTGAGTCCCCGCCTGGCCGGAGCCGGAGCCGCTTTCCTTATTTTAATTGGGCTACAAGGCACTGCAGTCGACTCCTCCTACGTACTGATGCTGCCCGCGGTTGCGGCTGCGTATCATCTCTGCAAGTGGCACCGCGAGCACCACATTCGCGACTTCTCTGTCGTCGCATTGAATGGTAGCCTCCTTCTTTTATGCGGCCCGGTTGGTCTTGTCGCGGCGCTGCTTCTAATCTTCACAATGGCAACCTCCATGAAGTCTCAGCCGGAGTGGAAGAGCGGCTATCGCCTCCTTCTGTTCTCGCCAGCGCTTTACGTGGCGATTCTTTTCCCGCTGGTGAACTATCTAATTATGGACCGCCCACTTTTCTGGCTCACCAGAGGCATCGGCAGACTCACGGTCCCTCCTGTAGAATGGCCCCTCCTCTGCTGCGTAACAGTCGGTGGCGCAATCGCAATTTTTGGCAAGCAGCCACTGCTGCGGCTTAGCGGTGCATGGCTAAGCTGTTCGGCCGCTGTGATGACCTACGGAGCAGGGATCTTTGCGGGCCAACCGAGTGCCATGGCTCTCCCAGCGCTCTTACTTGGCCTGGCTGCCTTCACTGACACCAAGCTCAAGACGCTTGCCCGTTCTGGGAGCGTGCTGGCTATTGTCGCCTGTTGCTACCTGTTAGGAAAGGGAGATGCGAACGCCGCATTCGCGCACGGCTATCCGAGCGCGGCCAAACTTATCGAGTTGGCTGACCGACGCTGGGCACAGTCCCGCATTCTCGTTCACGACATGCGCACCGCAGCAATCTACCGCCCACTCATCGGTGACCGCCTGGTCATTTCCCTCTCCTACCGCCAGGAATGGACGCGTGCACTGATCGAAGCAGAACAGATGCACCTACTGGTGCCGCCAGACAATGGCCAGTTTTACGGTCCCAACGGCGCCCTGGCCCAACTACACAGCGAGGGCCACCAAGAGCAATGGCTGCTGCTTGAGCGCCAATGGAAAAACGGCTGGCAACTCTGGCGTTGTCTCAGAAGCCAGCCCGAGCCGCGCTGAAACACTTCCGGGGCTGCTGCCGATTGCGCATTGCATCCTCGTTCAAGTGGGGTACATTTGTCGCCGTTGCAGCGGCCCACCTTTTCGTTGGGTTGCAGCGAGGGCGATGCGCCCGAACGAATCACATCCGATTCAGTCCAAATCCGCTCGAAATGGGCGGTTTACAAATCCCACGATCTGATGACGCATTCGCGTCAAGCTTCTTCTCACGCAGCTCGCCGCAGCTGGCAGCGTGTTGTGATTTTCTAAGTAAGAGGACCCATTCATGAGCGACGAGAACGCCGCCCCAACACCACCCCCTGCTAAACCGGCTGCTAAAGCAGCGGCAAAACCAACTGCAAAACCTGCCGAGAAGCCCGCAGCCAAGCCGGAAGCCTCAGCCTCCAAGAGCGAGTCTCGAGCAGACGGCGAGCGTAGCGGTGAACGCAGTGGTGGCGGTGAACGCGGCGGTGGCGGAGAACGCAGTGGTGGCGGTGAACGCAGTGGTGGCGGTGAACGCGGCGGTGGCGGTGAACGCGGCGGTGGCGGTGAGCGCGGCAGAGGCCGGGGAGATCGCAGAGGAGACCGCGATGGTGGCGAGCGCAACCACGACGGAGGCGAAGGCGGCGATAAGCGGCGACGCTACCGCAATAAAAAGAAACGCAGCGGCGGCGGCAACAGCAACCGCTTTGCACGCGGCCCCAAGATCGATTTCAGCAAGGAAATCGTCATCGACGACGACACCAAATGCGTAAACCTTAGTGATTTTCACACGCGCAGCTTCAGGGAACTGGCCACAGCCGCCAGCGCCCTCGGTGTCGAGAACGTTGGGAATCTGACCAAGCAACAGCTCACCTGGCAGATTCTGCGGAATGCGGAAGAAAAGCCAGACTACGTGAAAACGGAAGGTGTGCTGGAAATGAAGGGCGACGGGCGCGGCTACCTACGGTCCCCGATGTTCAACTACCAGCCAAGCGTAGACGAGAAGGATGACATCTTCGTCAGTCCGGTCCTCGTTCGACGCTACAGCCTACGCAATGGCGACTCATTGGCCGGCTACGTACAGCCACCCGCCGAGGGTGAGCATGTATACGCTCTGATTCGCATCGATTCAGTCAACGGAGATGATCCCGAGAAGAAGAAGAGCATCGTCCGCTTCGAGAACCTGACTCCACTGTTTCCCAATGAGCGATTGCTCTTGGAGAACAAGGCCGCCTCCCAGGATGACTTGTCGATGCGCATCGTGGATCTGATCACCCCGATTGGCAAGGGCCAGCGCGGATTGATCGTAGCGCCTCCGCGCACAGGGAAAACGGTGCTGATGCAGAAGATTGCCAACGCGGTCGCCGCGAATAATCCTGAGGTGTACCTGATCGTTCTGTTGGTCGATGAGCGCCCGGAAGAAGTCACGGACATGCAGCGCAATGTGCGCGGCGAGGTCGTCAGCTCCACATTTGACGAGCACCCAAAGCGCCACGTGCAGCTTTCAGAGCTTGTGATCGACAAAGCCCGGCGTCTAGTTGAACATGGCCGCGATGTCGTGATCTTGCTCGACAGTATCACCCGCCTTGGTCGTGCCTACAACACGCTAGAGCCAAACAGCGGGCGCATTCTATCCGGCGGTGTCGATGCCAATGCACTGCACAAACCACGACGAATCTTCGCGGCAGCCAGAAATACCGAAGAAAGCGGCAGCCTGACGATCATTGCTACCGCACTGATCGAAACCGGCAGCAAGATGGACGAGGTCATCTTTGAAGAATTCAAAGGCACCGGTAACTTGGAACTGGTGCTTGATCGCCAGATCAGTGACAAACGCATCTTCCCCGCCATCAATATGGGCAAGTCTGGCACGCGGAAGGAAGATCTCCTGGTTCATGAAGATGAACTTGCGCGCATCTACCAACTGCGTCGCGCCTTCTCCGAGCTTCCCCCAGAAGTCTGCATGCAGACTCTGTGCAAGAAGCTCAAAGAAACCAACGACAATATCACATTCCTCATGCAGCTTAAATCCGTGAACTGACCCGGGTATGGCAAAAAAGGATGATATTTGGTACGCGGTGAACACCACCCAGGTGATTCGCCGGCCGCAAAAGACGCTGGAGACCTTCGGCGCTACGCAGATTCGTTACTATCTGCTCGCTGAATTACTGGACACTCCCAACGCGATCCGAGTACGCGAGGGGACTCTGTACTCCGAGCGACCGCAAATAATCACCCCGTCCCAATATGCGAACTCCGTGCTCAACGGGTTCGGAGAGAAGGCCGAGGAGTATGCAAGCTGGCTGCGTAACCACGGTGAATTGCTTGGCATCATCAAGTACGGTCTTCAGTTCCGGCGTGAGGTAGATCATGAAGTCGTCATTCATGACACCCTCGAGAATGTCAGCCACCACGTCTGCGACAAATGCGAAGCTGATACTCTCGCGGCAGTCCTCGTGGGTGCCGATGAACTTTGGGAGGTTTCCCTTCTCAAGTTTGGCGTCGATTTCATTCAGCAGTCTGCGCCAACCAACCTTCAGGAGTTCACCGGCCGCCAGATCCAACGAACGAATGCTCTTGATCAGGAGATTGAAGATGCCTTCCGCGCGGCACTCATGAACAAGACGAGCATCGATTATCTCGGAGAGCTCTTGCGAAAATCCGGAAAATTTGAACAGTATGAGGACCGCTTCTTTGCGTTACTCCGAGATCGTTAACCCCACACAGGAATTCCACCCCATGAATTTGCTCCGCACACTCCTTCTCTCTACCGCTCTGGCGTTGGTCCTCGTCTCCGCGACCGGGTGTATCGCGCTGGTTGCAGGCGGTGCCGCAGCGAGCGGGGTCGCCTACAATAAGAACAAGGCTACCTCCGTTCAGGCGCGGTCCATCACGGACCTCTACTCCGCCACACTCGCCGCCATGCGTCAGCTCGAGCTCCAGCCGCAGGAAAATACCAAGGATGCCCTCACCGCCAAGGTCACTGCCTACACTGCCGACGGCAAAGAAATTCGCGTAGCCCTCAAGAAGCTCTCCGGCGAGACCACGGAGATCAAGGTCGCGGTTGGCATCGTGGGTGACTCCCACCGCGCAGATCAGGTTCTCGAAGCCATTCTGGACAATTTGTAGTCGTGTCAGACCAAGACTGCGGAGCCGACTGCGGGCATGATAATGACAATGATCACGGCCCCGGAGGCTTTATCCTCCCACAACGTCCGCGGCGCCTGCGCCGTTCGTCTGCCTCTCGCGCTCTGATTCGCGAGACATTTCTCACTCCCGGTGACCTCATCGCCCCCCTTTTCGTCATCGACGGCCAGAGTCGCCGTGAGCCCATCCCCTCGATGCCCGGACAGTTTCGACTTTCGATCGATCAGCTCATCCAGGAATGTTCTGAACTCCACTCGCTGGGCGTACCAGCGGTAAACCTGTTTGGCTACTGCACGACCAAGGACGCCAGCGGCACCGAGGCCTGGAACCCGGATGGGCTCGTCCAACGGGCGATTCGCGCGCTGAAGGATTCCGTACCACAGATCTGTGTGCAAACTGATATTGCGCTCGATCCCTATACCACCCACGGCCACGATGGCCTGCTCATTGACGGTGAAATCGCGAACGACGAATCCGTCTCTGCCCTCTGTGAAATGGCTCTTTCTCATGCCGAAGCAGGCGTAGACTGGGTTGCACCTAGCGACATGATGGACGGCCGCATCGGCGCGCTCCGGATGGCGCTTGAGCAGACCGGTCATACCGGTGTGGGCATTCTTGCGTACTCCGCAAAATACGCATCCGCTTTTTACGGCCCATTTCGCGATGCACTCCAATCCGCACCGAGCAGCGGCGATAAAAAGTCCTACCAGATGGACCCGGCAAATTCCCGCGAGGCGGTTCACGAAGTCACGCTGGACATCGAGGAAGGTGCCGACGTCGTCATGATTAAACCCGCCCTAGCCTATCTGGATATCATCTCTCAGGTAAGCGACATGTCTCAGGTTCCGGTCGCCGCCTACAACGTCTCTGGCGAATACGCGATGGCGCACGCAGCAGCGGCAAACGGCTGGCTGGACTTAGAATCCGTCATGATGGAAATGTTGATCTCGATCAAGCGCGCAGGTGCAGACATGATCCTGACCTACTTTGCCAAAGACGCCGCCATGGTTCTAAACCGTTAGCCCATGGCCATCGTATCCGAAGCACAAAAGGTCACTGCGTGAGGCCACGCGGCCCAATTGCAATCGATGGCCCGGCCGCCAGCGGCAAGAGCACAGTCGCACGCGGACTTGCTCACGAGCTGTCCGGCTGCTACATCAGCACTGGTGAGATGTATCGTGCGGTTACCTGGCTTGCCCAATCCGCGAGCGTGGCGCCCGATGCCCCGAGCCTCGGTGAACTCCTCGCCCGAACCTGCCTCGCCCTAGAGATTGATCAGGAACAGGCGCGGCTACTGATCAACGGCAGCCCTCCCCCCCAAACCGCATTGCGAACTCCGCAAGTAAGCGAAGCAGTCAGCCACTATGCCCAGCAGTCCTGCGTGCGCGACTGGCTGATTCACCATCAGCGCGAAGCTTCTAATCAGGGTCTGGTAATCATGGAGGGCCGGGACATCGGAACCGTAGTATTCCCCGATGCTCCCTACAAGTTCTTCATAACCGCGACGCCGGAAGAACGCGCACGACGCCGCCTAGCGCAATCTGGCGAGGTCAGCACCGCGGACCTCGCAACCGTTGCGGCCGCCATCGCCGAGCGTGATCGCATGGACAGCCAGCGAGCGCTCGCACCGCTGCGCCAGGCCGACGACGCTGTCCTCGTAGACACCACCACACTTTCGGTACCCGGGGTGGTCCTGTCTCTTCGTCAGCACATCGAAGAACACGCTGAATAACCCCAGCTGCGACGCGTCATATGGACACCAGCCAGATCAACAACCTGATCACCCAAGCCCAGGGCGGAGATGATGATGCCTACGCCGAGCTATATGAGTTGCACCGCAAGACCGTTTACGCCATCGGCTATCGCCTTGTTGGGCCAGACGACGCCGATGACGTGGTCATGGACACATTTCTCAAATCGTGGAAATCCATCCCCGGCTTCAATCGCAAGTCCAAGTTCAACACCTGGCTCTATCGCATCGCCCACAACTGCGCCACAGACATGCTACGCAAGCGGAAACGCAATCGCGAGCACGTCATGGCCGAAGACGAGTACGATAGCCGCACGCTCGACCATTTTCATGACAAGACAGCGCCAGAACCCGGTGCCGACCTCGCAAACACCGAAGAGAATTCCATCGTTCAGCAATGCATTCGCAAGCTCGATAATCCCTACCGCACGATTCTGCTGCTACGCTATGCCGATGAGCTTTCCTACGCAGAGATCGCAGCAGCCATGGATTCGTCGCTCGGAACGGTCATGTCCCGCCTTTTCTACGCCAAACGCAAGCTGAAGAAACTCGTAAATGAGCTACTGTAGCTTCCCCCCCCCGACCGGAGCATAACCATGCGACACGCCCTCCCAGTTTTCTGTTTACTCCTTACGCTTACTGTGCTTAGCGCCAGCGCCGGCCCGCGCGTGCGCGTCGTCCTCGCCACAAACAATGGTGAGGGTATTGATGGCGGGCTCAGCGATGTCACAGGCTCCCTAGGCATCCTCAAGTTCACGCGCTTCCAGCTTGTCGAGTCTAAATCTGTTGCAGTTGGTGGTGTGACCTCACTGGCACACGGTCTCACGCTGAAATGCTCGGGCACTCCGACCGCTTACCACGTCGCTGTGTTTCGACGCGGAAGCAAGGTCACCCACGCCGATATATCTCTCTCGGCCAAACGCCCGCTCATCGTCGGTGGTATCCCCCACGGCGACGGAAAAATCATGCTGATTCTGAGCACCAACTAAGCACCCAACGCGTTCCAAAGTCGCGGAATAGCAAGCGCACCAGAGCTCTCCCAGACCGATTCACTCTTTCAGTACTCGTCGCGTCTCTGCTTGCCTGCCAAGTTTTCGCAAGCGCCAAATTGATCAGCAGCATCGACGACGTCGGCGGCAGGACTGGGGCAGACCCAAAAGCACCATCGCACCGTGATCAAGCCACGGCGTTCTGGGCGGCTGGCCAGGTCATTTGCCAAGAAGGATCCGGGGCCTCCACGCTCGTACGCCGCTACGCCAAGGTCAAAGGCCGCTTCTACAACGCCGCCTCCCTCGCTTCGCTCACCTCCGTCGCCCCAGTGATCTGCGACACACTCGCGCAAACCATAGATGCCGCAGACCAGAGACTGGCTGCGGCAATCGTGCTCGCGCAAGCCATGGGGAACTATCTCGCGCACGGGCGATGAGCCACGCGCGCTGCGGGTAACCCAGCCGCAATCACAGAAGCCGAATGACTCAGCTTGAGTACGCGCTCCTGATGTACCAGCAAGAGTACGGCAAGTTTCCAAGGGTTGATGACGCTGACGATCCGATGGAGCTATTTATTTGGCCCAGCAAAACTCGATTCCTACCATGAGCCGGCCACTGCTAGGCCCAGCGGTGCCTGGCACCGCAAGATTTCCTGCTGCCACATGGAAGGCAGGCAGTCTTTCTGCTTCTCGGTGGAGAGGATGAAACCTTTGGGACACCCGACGACATCCTTCGCCACGTCCAGATACGCGCGGATTGGCTGACTGAACTGAAAGGCCCCTCGAAGAGCCGCTAAGCGCACATTGGCCCAGACTACTCGTTGGATATTGTCAGCTGCCTTCGTGCCGGCCACGTGGGCGCACAGAACGCCGCTTCCACCAAACCAGCCCGAAGGTATCCGCGATCCCTACCCAAAGGCGGTTATTGATCCCGTACTTTGTGACGCCCACTTCTCGAGAACGATGCTGAACGGGCATCTCCGTGATCCGTGCGCCTTCGAGCCGGAGCAAGGTCGGAAAAAATCGATGCATGCCTCGGAATACCGGAATGCGCAGTGCGTGCTCGCGCTTGAATACACGGATGGCGCAGCCGACGTCGGTGACAGACTCACCAGTCAGGTTGTTGCGGAAGCCGTTCGCCAGCTTGCTGCACCAAAGACGGACTTTGCTGTCCTGGCGCTTCGCGCGGATGCCGTTGACCATGTCGACATCCTGCTCATCCATAACCGTCAGCATTTTCACCAAGTCAGCCGGAACATTCTGGCCGTCGCCGTCCAGCGTGGCCAGAAGCGGCATCTTCGCTTGGGTGAAGCCGTACGCCAGCGCTGCGGACTGGCCAAAGTTTCCGTCCAGGTCGATGACCCGATGGTGGCGATCTTCATTGGCGAAGTCCTGCATCACGTCAAGGGTGCGGTCGGTCGATCCGTCATTAATCCAG